>Ga0315289_10003926_pt1 | contig 22384 bp, 17 predicted proteins | sample YL17G11_40_MG_FD_203452 | JGI IMG/M metagenome (GOLD analysis project Ga0315289, IMG submission 203452) | Sediment microbial communities from Yellowstone Lake, YNP, Wyoming, USA - YL17G11_40 | ecosystem: Environmental > Aquatic > Freshwater > Lake > Sediment | place: USA: Wyoming | collected... | reverse complement strand
CCTAAATAGCCGTCGCCAAACAGGATGAATTATACCATATATGTCAATATATTACATAATATAGGACTATTTTCCACAATAAAACCGGCCCTTAAACTATTGGCCGGTTATAACTTCCCGCAAGACTTCGACTAAACTCAGTCCAAGTCTTTAGGACAAGGCGTTATTATAGTTTTACTCTTCCCTATTATAATTATACTACAGGTTATCAACCCTTCGATACATTACTCAGGGTTGTCTTCGACCCTGAACTCCATTCGGCCCGAGCTCATGGCCGAGGGCAGACCGAAGAGACGCTGAGCGGCATGCCCTTTTACCCAGGGTGGTGAGTTTTATCGAACCACTATTCTTCCCCGATGCCAAGGACTTCGACCGAGTCCTTCGACGGTGAGCTCAGGACGAACTGCTCAGTCGAGGTCCATCGGGGCATGCCGTCGAAGCGTCAAATAGATTGCGTTAAGATAAAGGGTCTAGCGATAATTAAGCAATGATTTAAGAAGTTGGCAAAATTTTCAATTTCTTCCCCGGGGCAATGTGAAGCTCAAGACTTTGTCTTTGCCACTTTGGCAAAAGTTTTCCCTCTTCTTTGGCTTTGATCAAACAAACAGTTGTATTCTCTCCCGGCCCAACTTTGTTGGCCGAAAAAAGAAGCCTCTTTGCCGCATCTTCCAAGTCCTCTTTTTCCTGACCGCAGCTTTTAAGAACTTTATAGATTTCTTCATTGGTCAACCTATCGGTTAAACCATCGCTACAGAGCAAAAAAAGGTCGCCAGAGTAGATTTGCCCCTCAAAAGAATCTGGGACAATCTTTTTCTCTAGGCCAACCACCTTTGTTAAGACGCCAGAACCGCCCTTATGGTTAACGGTAATTTGACGAAAATTCCCCCGCGATAAAATATACGCTCGACTATCACCAACGTTACCGATAGTCCATTGTTTTGAGGAGAGGAAAAGGTCAACCAGGGTCGTTGCCATCCCCAAAAGCTCCGGTGTCTTTCGGACCTTCTTAAAAATTCCTAAGTTTGCCTTTTTTATCACCTGTTTAACAAAGAAAGCCCGCCAACGGTAAAACCGTCGGTATTCCATTAACCGATAGGTCATAAGCGAAAGTTCAATCGCTAGTTTAGCGGCTATCTCTCCATGAGGCTGTCCTCCTAAACCATCGGCCAGGACAAAAAACCGACCGTCATCAGAGACTCCATAAAAATCCTCCTGATCTTCCCGCAGGGCTCCTTTTTCTTGAGTAAAAGCCCGAATGGTCTTAAGCCCCTTCATATTTTTAATTTTAGCACATGATATAATAAATCGTACAAGTCCAGAAATTTTCAAATCCCAAATTACAAACCGCCAGCTGGCGGACAAATAAATTTCAAGTCGCAAATTACAAAATATTAAGCAAATTCCTAACAGTTTGGAAATTGAAATTTGATCATTGGAACTTGTTTGGAGTTTGGTGCTTGTTTGGAATTTGATATTTGAAATTTGGAGCTTTGAATTGTAATTTCTTATGATTCAAAATTTGAAAGTACGCCTTTCCCTTGTCCTAGCGAGATTAAGGCCATTTGGAAAATTCATTTTTTGGCTATTTCCCCTCTTTTTGATCCTTGGCTTTTATCTTTTAATCCTTAGAGACCTTCCCTCCCCCACTCGCCTTAAAACGGATGAATTTGCCCAAACAACAAAAATCTTTGATAGAGAGGGCAAACCTCTCTACCAAATTTATACCGACCAAAATAGGACTTCGGTAAAACTCGATATGGTCCCCCTTTATCTTCGTCAAGCAACGGTTGCGATTGAGGATAAAGATTTTTATAAACACCAAGGAGTCAATCCCTTAGGAGGAATTCTTCGGGCCATTAAAGAAACCGTTCTTCGCCAAAAACTTCAGGGCGGCTCAACCTTGACCCAACAACTTATCAAATCCGCCCTTTTAACTCCGGAACGGACCGTGCAGCGAAAAATAAAGGAAATGATTCTTGCTTTCTGGACAGAGCGACTTTATAACAAAAACCAAATTTTGGAGATGTATTTAAATCAAGTCCCCTACGGAGGAATCGCCTGGGGGGTAGAGGCGGCCGCCCAAAGCTACTTTGGTAAAGACGTCTGGGAGCTTGACCTGGCGGAATGCGCCCTTTTGGCCGGCCTTCCGGTCGCTCCGACTTTATATTCTCCCTTTGGCGCCCATCCTGAATTTAGCAAGATGCGCCAGACAGAGGTTCTTCGACGAATGATTGAGGATGGCTATATAAAACCGGAAGAGGCCGAGGCAGCCAAAAATAAACCTCTTTCATTTGCTCCCCAAAAAACAGACATTGCCGCTCCCCATTTTGTCATGTACGTTAAAGAGCAACTTGTTCAAAAATATGGGGAAAGAATGATTGAGCGGGGGGGCCTTAAGGTAACAACCACCCTTGATCTTTCGATTCAAAAATTTGCCGAAGAGGCAGTGGCCTCGGAAGTAGCGAAACTTAAGGACTTAAGGGTCTCAAACGGAGCGGCTTTAGTAACCAGACCCCCAACCGGAGAGATTTTAGCCATGGTCGGAAGCCGCGACTACTTTGCCACCGACTCGGGCAATTTCAACGTCACCATCTCCCTTCGTCAGCCCGGCTCGGCCATCAAGCCTTTAAATTATGCCCTTGGTCTTGAGTCGAAAAAAATAACCCCGGCCAGCCTCTTCCTGGATATCCCTACTTGTTTTGCCGTCACCGGTCAACCTCTTTATTGCCCAATTAATTATGATGGTACTTACCACGGTCCGGTTCAAATGCGTTTTGCCCTGGGGAATTCCTATAATATCCCGGCGGTTAAGATGCTTGCCCTAAATGGCCTTTCGGATTTTATCGCCACCGCCTCGGCCCTTGGCATCTCAAGCTTTACTGACCCAAGCCGCTATGGTCTTTCCTTAACCCTAGGCGGGGGGGAAGTAACGATGACGGATATGACCCGGGCCTTTGGCGTTTTTGCCAATACCGGCATCCGTCAGGATTTAGTTTCCATCTTAAAAATTGAGGATAAGGATGGGAAGATTTTAGAGGAATTTAAAGACGATAACTTCCATAAAGAGGTCCAAAAACCGCTCCCTCCGCCCTCCTCCATTTTGATAAATGGTAAAAGAGTCATCTCTCAAGATACGGCCTATTTAATCTCCCATATCCTTTTGGACAATAATGCTCGGTCAGCCGCCTTTGGCTCATCTTCGTTTTTGGTTATCCCCAAACACCCGGCGGTTTCCGTTAAAACCGGGACGACTGATGATAAAAGAGATAACTGGACGATTGGCTTTACCCCCAATTTTCTGGTCGCCGCCTGGGTTGGTAACAACGACAATACCCCAATGCATCCCTATCTTACCTCTGGGATAACCGGAGCCGCCCCCATTTTTAATAAAATCATGACCTTCGTTCTTTCCGACCAGGCTGACCTTTGGCCAAAACAGCCGGCCGGGATTGTCGGCGCGGTCATCTGTAGCCTGTCGGGAAAACTGCCTGCCTCGCCGAGTCAAGACGGGCCACCGAACCAAGAGGGAGAAGATAAGGGTTGTTCCACCAGATTTGAATATTTCATCAATGGAACAATTCCGGCCGAGCGGGAAAATCTAAAACAACCAATTTTGATTGATAAAACAACCGATAAACCCGCCCCACCTAATCAAACAGAAAATGTGGAAATGAAAGAAAAACAGGTTCTTAAGGACCCCTTTAGTATCTACTGTCTTGACTGCCCCCACGATGGCAACAGATCCACCATCGTTACACAGTAAATCTCCTCTTTCCAAATCCTATAATTTATGGTAAACTCGGGGCCAACATGGGGAAAGAATCAAAGGGAAAATCTTTTTTCCAAAGGCTATTCTTCAAATCTGAGGTCATCATCCTGACTGTTCTATACTGGTTTATATTTAGTCTTATAAAAATCGGCAATAGTGTCCGTTTCTTAACTGTCGTCATTTTAAAAGGATTTGGCCGGTTAGTCTATAAATTCCAAACCCTCGTCAAAATGCTAAGGCCTAAGGCCAGAATGGTCACTATTTTTAGGCGGCCGAGAATCAAAATGTCGCCATTAATGGTGCCTTCCTTAAGATTCCGGCCGAGATTAAAAATTAAAGTTCCTCAATTAACATTTAATTTTCCAAGAATCGTCCTTCCCCGCCCCCGTCTTCCCCTTGGGCTTCTTTATTTCTTTTTGGGAATTTTAGCTACTTTAATCTTTTTCTTTATCCCCTATATTACCTATTCCTGGCTTACTACCCTTCCTAATCCTCGACTTCTATCTCACAATTCCACTCCCGTCACCACTAAAATTTATGACAGGGGGGGTCTTCTTCTCTACGAAATATACGCTGAACAAAATAGGACCCCTGTCCCTCTTGAAGAAATTCCCAAATATCTTAAGGAGGCAACGATTGCTATCGAAGATAAGGATTTTTATAAACACTTAGGGTTTTCTCCGCCGGCAATCATTAGGGCCCTAAAAGAAATAGTTATTAATAAAAAAATCCAGGGCGGCTCGACCATTACCCAACAACTCATAAGAAGCGCTCTCTTAACCCCAGAGCAGACAATCGAAAGAAAAATTAAAGAAATACTTCTAGCATTTTGGGCTGAAAGAATCTACGGGAAGGACAAAATTTTGGAAATGTATTTTAATCAAGTTCCCTATGGAGGAACCGCTTGGGGGGTTGAGACGGCCTCGGAAACTTATTTTGGCAAGAAAACCAAGGATTTGACCTTGGCCGAGGCGGCTTTTTTAGCCGGATTGCCAGCCGCTCCTAGCCTTTATTCTCCTTTTGGGCCGGACCCAAAACTTTCCAAGATGCGTCAAGGAGAGGTCTTGCGAAGAATGGTTGAAGACGGCTACATAAACTCGGAAGAAAGTGAAAAGGCCAAAAATGAGAATTTAACCATTCTTCCTCCAAGGACCGAGATTAAGGCTCCTCATTTTGTCATGTATGTTAAGAGCCTTTTGGAGAAAAAATATGGCACCTGGCGGGTCGAAAAAGGAGGTTTAAGAGTTATCACCTCTCTTGATTTAAGAACTCAGGAAATGGCCCAAGAAATTGTCCAAAACGAAATTGAAAAACTAAGGCCTTTATCTGTGGGGAACGGGGCTGTCTTAATTACTAATCCTAAGAATGGCCAGATTCTAGGAATGGTCGGCTCGACTGACTATTTTGATACTAAAAATGAAGGAAATGTTAATGTTTGCCTTTCTCTTCGTCAGCCGGGCTCGGCAATCAAGGCAGTCACCTACGCCGGAGCCCTGGAGAATGGTTTTACCGCCGCCTCAATCCTAGAGGATTCCCCAATAACTTATAAAATCCCCGGCCAGCCCGATTACACGCCGGTTAATTACGATGGAAGATTCCACGGACTCTTACCTCTTCGTTTTGCTCTGGGAAATTCTTATAATGTCCCGGCGGTTAAAACCTTGGCTAGAATTGGCCTGCAAAAGATGATTGAAATGGGGAAAAAAATGGGGGTAACCTCCTGGGAAGACTCGTCTCGCTTTGGCCTTTCTTTAACTTTGGGCGGAGGGGAAGTAACGATGCTTGAGATGGCTAAAATCTATGGAACATTGGCCAACGGAGGTATTCGTCAGGATTTAGAACCGATCCTTAAAGTTACTGATTACCAAGATGAGGTTTTGGAAGAGGTCCATCCTAAATTTGGTCTTCAAGCCGTTTCACCTCCCGCTGCCTTTATCCTTTCTGACATCTTAGCAGACAATAATGCTCGATCTTCAGCTTTTGGCCTAATTTCGACTCTGGTTATTCCTGGTCGGTCCGTTTCCGTTAAAACCGGAACTTCAAATGAGAAAAGGGACAATTGGACTATTGGCTTTACTCCCTCATATGTAGTTGCGGTTTGGGTTGGCAATAATAATAACTTGCCCATGGATCCATCTTTAACCTCGGGCATAACCGGAGCCGCCCCCATCTGGCACGAAATAATGGTTAATCTTTTAAAAGACAAAGAAGATGAAAAAATAGCAAAACCAGAAGGTTTAGTCCAGGCCCCTTGCCAAGGCAGGATGGAATATTTTATCTCCGACACGGAAAAAACCGGCTGCCCTTCTTGGTCATTCGTCACCCCTACTCCCATTCCTTAGCCAAAAAGACACGAGTTTCGCACATAAGTAAAAACGCCTCCGAGGTAGTTACTGGGAAAAGTGCGAGGCTTATGTTTGTGTTAGTTTTGAGGTATGTTTTTTAAGTATGGCGGTCAGCAACTTTAGAGGCTCCGTAGGCCTCAGGCTTTATGGCAACGATAAAGCCTGAACCACGAACCATACCTACTACTTCATTTATCATTTCTCTTGTTTCTCCGTATGGCCCAATATCAACATGAATCTCAACATCATATTTACCAATCCCATCAGTTTTTATCACTTCCAGAAAATCCTGGGCGGTTTTTAAAGATAAAAATGCCTCCTGATAAATTCTCTCCCTAAGAACATATTTTTTCTTATCGACCGTTCTTTGCCAAAAATAAATGCCCCCCTTGCCTACTCGATGGATAACGATGGCCGTGATAAAATCCGTTTCTGTTTGGCCTCCCGAAGCCGAATCGGTACCGATAACCAGCCGGTAATTTTTTTCCGGGTCGGCCCTAATATAATCCAAAACCTTATTTCTAACCTCTTCTAAAGTTAAATCACCAAAAGTTTGACTATGAAACATAAAATTATCCCTTAATGTTTCCAATCGGCACAAAACTGACGACTCTCTTTGAAAGTCCGGCTCGTTCAACCGTCTCCACCACTTCGGCAATATTTTTATATGCTAAACTTGCCTCTTCCGCAAGCCCTGAATATGAATAAGTGCGTACATAAATTCCTCGTTCTTCCAAATCCTCCCTCAACTTTTCTCCCCTGACTTGTCTTTTGGCCGCCTGCCTTGACATTATTCTTCCCGAACCATGACAAGTTGAGCCAAACGTTTCCTTTAAAGCTTTTTCTGTTCCTACCATTAAATAACCCCCTGTTTCCATTGACCCGCCAACAATCACCGGTTGGCCGGGAAAGCTCCGGGTTGCTCCCTTGCGATGAACAACCAACTTCTTTACCTCCATTAAGGCCTGATGGCGTCGTTGAACGCCATCTTCACCTGTTTGAGGCAGACGAGCTGGCTTTTTGACATTTGACATTTGACATTTGATGCTTCGGCTTTGTTCAGCATCATCCTGAGCTTGTCGAAGGATGACATTTGACATTATCTTGTGCTCCTCGACTTTAGCAATATTGTGGGCCACGTCATAAATTAAATTAAGTCCCAGTTTTTCCGCTGGTTTTCCGAACACTTCCTCAAAAACCCGGCGAATCTGATGAGTAATAAGTTGCCTATTGGCAAAAGCCAAATTGGCGCAGGCATTCATCGCCCCAAAATAGTTCTGGCCATCCGATGATAAAAATGGAGCGCAAGCTAATTGTCTATCGGGAACGGAAATCTTATATTTTGACAGGCTATTTTCAAAAATCCGTAGATAATCAGTTCCTACCTGATGGCCAAAGCCTCGAGAACCGCAGTGAACCATAATGACAATCTGGCCAAGAGAAAAGATTCCCCATTTTTCCGCCAAAGGCTCATCAAAAATTTGGCTAACTTTCCCTATCTCTAAATAATGATTACCAGAGCCCAAAGTCCCAAGTTGGGAAAGTCCCCGCTCTATTGCCCTTTGGGAAACTTTAGTCGGGTCTGCCCCACTTATTTCTCCCTTATCCTCAATCTTCTCCAGGTCCTCCTTCCAGCCTAATCCTTTTTCAACACACCATCTGGCCCCCTTAGTCATCACCTCTTCCAAGTCTTTTTTCCCCAGTTTTAAAAATCCCCGGCTGCCAACGCCCGATGGAACTTGGCTAAAAAGAAGATCAACTAAATTCTTAATTTTATCTTCTAAATCGGAAACGGTCAGGTCTGTTCTTATTAGTCTGACGCCGCAGTTAATGTCATAGCCAACCATTCCCGGAGCGATAATCCCCTCGTCTTCGGGGTCGAAAGCCGCCACCCCTCCTATCGGCATGCCATAGCCAACATGAGCGTCAGGCAAAAGATGGGCAAAACCGACAACTCCCGGCAAGCTGGCCACATTGGCAATCTGATTAAAAACTTCCTCTTCCATCTCTCTCAAGATTTTTTCGCTGGCCACCACCCTTACCGGCACCCTCATCCCCGGCTTATAAGAAGTCGGAATCTCAAAAACAACATCGGAAACTTTTTTAAGTTTTAGAGTTTCTGGAAACTCTATCATAATCGCTTGACAAATTTTCTAACTCCTGTTTTAAACTCCAAGTAACTTTTTTATTTCCTCAAGAGCCAACCGCTTTTTGCTTTGCAACCCTCTTATTTCTTTAACCCTGTCTATCATTGAGGGTTCATAGAGCTGATAACCGCTTTTTGTATAATCCTTAACTTCCAAAAGACCTTCTTTGGTCCAAAACCTGATGGTGTGGTTCGTTTCGCCTGTTTCTTTGGCCAACTCGCCGATTTTAAGAAGATTATCTTTTTTTGCTCCATTTTTCTCTTTTGGAGAAAGCGCCTCAAGATAAATATCCAAAGAACGCTCTACCGCCTTGTAGATAAGCTCGTAAAAATCCTTAAGGCTTCCCCCTGATTGCGCCTTTTCAATGGCGTTAATATATCTTCTCCTGTCCTCTTTCCTGATTATTGCCGGCGGATAGCCTTCCTGCATCAAGATAAGGTTCATTAAAAGCCTGGCGGTTCTGCCGTTACCATCAACAAAAGGATGAATGGTTACTAGTTTATAATGGGCATCGGCCGATATTTTTGCCGGGTGGTCCTTATTTTCTGCACGAAGCCACTTTTCAAACTCGTCCATCAGCTCTGGTACCCTCAGAGGATTGGGCATAATTACCCTGGAGCCGGCAATCCTGACGGGAATGTTTCTTAACCTTCCCGTGTTGGTATCATCTATTTTGGCAAGGATAAATTTATGAATATCCAAAATGTCTTTTTGGAAAATATCTTTTCTTTTCGCATCAACGAGGCTTTTGATAAAATCCAAAGCTTGAACATGATCTACCGCCTCAAGATGCTCTTTGAGGGTTTTCCCCTCAACGGTAATACCCTTCTCAACAACCAGAGCGGTTTCTTGGCGGGAAAGAGTATTGCCTTCGATGGCGTTTGAGGTATAGGTAAGTTCGACCCGAAACCAATCCTCAAGGTTTCTAACCAATTCGGGGGGTAGTGGTCTATATTCATCAAGTCTTTGTTTTTTCTGCGTCAGAATCGTCAGCTTCATATATTAATAAGTATAAAGCAATGCTTTATGGTTTGTCAACCATCATATATCCCCGATGGCAAACACCGAGGCATGTCGACAAGACGTTCAACCTATAATTTTGAAAGTTGATATTTTAATGCTATAATTATAGGGTATGAATATTAAGAAATTAGGCGTTGGACGGGCTTTTTTGTGGCTCCATACTCTTAAATTTTAGCACCAAAGAGAGAAAAACTCAAAAAAAGGATAGGCTTAGCCTCAAAAGGGCAGCCCTTTCGAGGCGGAAAGGGCTGCCCTTAAATAAGCTTAAAGAGTTTTATATATCCAAAACCACTCGGACAATATACCGGCTTTTTTCTTTTTTAAGTTCAAAAAGATGCCGGGTGACGGCTTTGACATCGACCTTCAAATGATGGCACTTCGGGTCGATTGGCTCGCCGAAGACCGAAGCTTCCAGCTTCCAGCTTCCTGTTTCCTGTTTTTCAATCCAAGACTTACGCACTCTCGCTTCGCGAGAGTTCAATACCAGGAATTTAGGGCGTTCAATTCCGGGTATTTTGCGTAAGTCTTGAATCTTTATTTTAAATTTAGAAAACAAAAGATTGTCGCGGTCCTTCAAGAAAACTAGTTCTGAAAGAAAATCAAAAAGAAGATCGGTTGAATTAGGGGCTTCCAATCTAACGACTAACGACTGACGACTAATGATTGACGAAGTCTCGGCCATTACTTCCATCAAAGCCATGGCGGCGTTCTCAAAAAGTTGTTCGGGGGTCACTCCATAAGCCTCGAAAGCAACATCAGCAATGGCAACATTTTCTAAAAACTTAAACTTCCTCATTCTCTAAGTTTTTCAGCGATTTTTTGTCCAAACTCCCTGGCCGCTTCCGGTCCGCTGGCGGTAACAATTTTCCCATCAACTTCAACCAAGGCTCCAGTATAATCTGCTCCTTTAGCCCTTAAGTTCCCCGCCTCCGAAGAAAACGCCGTTGCTCTTTTTCCAGCTAAAACCCCACTGTTTCCTAAAATTGAGGGAGCGATACAGATGGCTCCAACTATTTTCCCCTCCTCAACTGCCTTTTTAGCAAGATTTAAAGCTACGGTGTCATCAAAATAAATACTTGAGCCAGGTCCGCCAACAAAAATAATTGCTTGATAATTTTCAACTTGGACTTCGCTTAACTCTTTATCAACCGCTATTTTTACCCCCATTACTCCCTCGGCAATTTTTACGCCCTTAGCGGCTACCTCAATTTTTGCCCCATACTCTTCAAGGATTTTCCGCGGCTCTTGGTATTCCTCATCCCGAAAATTCTTTGGCGCCAAGACAAATAAAGCCTTTGTCCCCAAAAGACTCATCTTCGCCTCACCCCCTTTCTTTAAATTGACGGTAACCTCAGGTCTCTTCTCCAAATCTTTTCCACTTTCGGCAGACCTGCGGTTTTCCTCCAATTTCTTTCCCTTAGGTATAAAAAGAAGAAAGCTTATGGAGATTAAAATAATGAGGCCGAGGGCCAAGAACACGAGATTCTTCATAAGCCCATTGGGGTATCATTCAAATTTTTCCGCGTATTTCCCAGAAATCCAACCTTCCTTACCCTCTTCGTACTGTATTTTATACCAACCAGACTTTTCCTCTAAAAATGGGTATTTCTCCCCGGGTTTAACTTTAGCCGCCTCGGTTGCTGAGGTTGAAGGTTCTATCCTTATCCGAAGCCAACCCGTGGGAGTTTCCTTTATTTGGACATAAGGCCGACTGACTTCTTCTTTCCCTGGTGCTGGTGTTACCGTTCCTCCCTGGGTAGCAACAACATCCTCTCCAGAGATAGCCAGAGAAAAATCGGCCGTTAGCTTAAAACCAGTGGTGGTCCGAACTTGAACTTTCCGGGATAAAAACCCTGGAGAAGAAATTAGAATTTCATGATCCCCAGGAGGAATATTCCGCAGAGAAAGAGGGGTTGCTCCCTTTTGTTCATCATCAAGTTTAACGATTGCCCCTTCCGGGCTTGAGAGAACGGCTATTTCCGTTGTTTTACCTTCAATTTTCTCTAAGCTTAAAATCTCTCCAGTCGAAACCAAATCCGTGGGCCCAAGTTCCCGGTTAACATAGGTTAAAACCCCTGAGGAAAGCTTCACCTTTCCTTGCCAGGAAGCGGCCGTGGTGGCAGCGGTTTCAGGTACTAACTTTAAGATATATTCGCCCACCGGAAGTTTATCCTCATATGGAGTTCTTCCTAGATGTCGGCTATCCAAAAAAATGGTCGCTTGAGGAACAGAAGTTATTTTAAGCCCCGCAATACCTTCCTTCTGTCGCTTAAAAATCAGCCGCCCACCGACAAAAACCGCCCCAAATATTACCAAGGCCAAAAAAAGGAAAATCACTACCTTCTTTATATCCATAGCTTTAAGCTCACTATAACACAAAAAGTAAAACTCGGCAAGAACCTTATCTATACCCCACCGGTTTCTCTTTTAAAATTGGCGAAAGACTGATTTGTCGCCTGAGTTTATCGATTCTCTCAACCAAACATTCTATTTTTTCCCCCGCCGCGAATTCCTGGCCCGGAGAAATTTTTGATATGTGGATTAGTCCCTCAATCCCAGGCTCAAGATTGACAAAGAATCCATAAGGAGCCTTTCTAGTTATTTTTCCTTTTACTATCGTATCAATTTTATAATTTTGAGTAACTTTATCCCATGGATCAGGGGTTAATTGTTTAACCGAGAGGTTTAGCCTCCCTGCTGTTCTATCAACCGAAAGAACCTTAATCTTAGCCTTTTCACCAATCTTAAAGTAATCCTCGGGTTTCTCGACTTTTTCCCAAGCGATTTCTGAAATATGGACCAATCCTTCAAGACCTAGAACATCAATAAAAGCCCCGAATGGCGCTAAGCCTTTTATCTCTCCTTCATATTCTTCCCCAATTTTAATTTTTGAAAGAGCCTCTTCTATTTCTTTTCCCATTGTTACCGCCTTCTGGGAAATGACTAGACGATTTTGGGCTTCCGAAAACTCTAAGATCTTGCCTTTTATTCTTCGGCCTATCAACTCCTGAGGATTCCCGGAAAGGGAGGGGTCTAAACATGAAGTAGGGATAAATCCTCGTAATCCAGCAAAATTAACTAAAAGACCCCCCCGTGTTGGCTCAAGACCGGTAACCTCAATTTCTTCTCCATGGGTAAATGCTTCTTTTAAAACCTGCCATCGTCTTTCAAGACCAGTCTGGCGCAGCGATAAAACTGTTTGTCCTGATTCATTTTCAGGCGCGGTGACAATTGCTGAAATTTTGTCTCCTACTTTTATTGTTGGCAAGAGATCCTCTATTGCCTCAAACTCTCGACCTAAAACTACTCCTTCACTTTTCCCACCAATGTCAACTAAAATTTCTTTTTTCCCAACATTAGTAACCGTCCCCTTAACCTCGTTTCCTCTTTTAAGGCCACGAAGAACATAACCAGTCTGGGCTAAAAGCTCTTCCATCGTCTGGGGCTCGGATTTTTTAGAGGTCTTAATTAAGGGTTTAGAGGTTCCGTTGTTTTTGATTTTTGATTTTTTTATCACCCATGATCCACTTCCTTTCTTTTTAAGATTAAGACCATTATAGATTCTTCCCCAAAACTTTGCAACTTTTATTTTGGCCAGAAAAAAAGCCCTTCGTCTCCTCTGGCCCGTCTTTTATCAACTCTTTTATCAACTTTTATTTAAAAAAAGCTCTTATAATCTTGACAATTTTTATAGGTATGGGAAAATGTACCTGCATGAAAAAAAACGGTTTTACTCTAATTGAACTTCTTGTTGTCATCGTGATAGCTTCTTTCTTAACGGGCGGGGCTCTGGCAACCTTTAACCGGTTTAATGAAAGAGAGAAGTTAAAAGCCGCCGCCCTAACGATCAAAACCGTCTTAAGGGAAATCCAAACGCAAGTGCTTGCGGCAGAAAAAGATCCAATCGCCTGCCAAGCTAAAACTCTTGACTACTGGTGTGCGGATTTATTAAGTAAAACAACCTACGGCCATTGTGGAGGGGAAGACCCATTAACTTCGACAAACTTTGGGATAAAGAAAATTGATTTACCAACTAGTGTTACTCTTTCCTTTTATTCGCCAGAAGTTGGTAACCCAGAGGATACAAATCGAGCCATTATTCGCTTTAAACCAATGACCCAGGGAGTTGAAAATGGCTCGATAATTTGCCTTAGCTCCTCTGGTTCTAATCAAAAATACAAACTTCAAGTTAGTACCTCGGGGGAGATTGCCGATTTCGGCTTTGTCCAGAATTGCCCATGAAAAAGCCCCGGCAATGAGATATTTTCGCGAACCCTTGCGGGTTAACTATCGTCTCCGCTACCTCGTTTCACGACTCTGTTCGGAATGGTAAGAAGTGGTTCCAAGGCGCTTTAATCACCGGGGCAAAGTTTGCTTCGTGCTTCAAAAAGTGAACAGAATAATAGGACCAAACTCTATAAAAGTCAAATTTTCTACTTTCGGTCTATTAGTACGACTTGGCTAAACTCCTTACGAAGCTTACACCTGTCGCCTATCAACCTGGTAGTCTACCAGGGACCTAAAATTGATTCCTTATCTTGGGGTGGGCTTGGCACTTGAGATGCTTTCAGCGCTTATCCCTTGCGAATGTAGCTACCCAGCGATGCTCCTGACGGAACAACTGGTATACCAGGGATTCGCCTCCCGCAGTCCTCTCGTACTAGCAGGGGCTCCCCTCAAGAATCAAACGCTCTTGCCGGATAGAGACCGACACATTGTTACGCGTAATACAATGAACAGTTAACAATTAACAAATAATTAATCAACTATTCAAAGACGGGCATTACATTTCTGCAATGCTCTCATGGTCGCCCATGAGGTCGGACTATATCTTCCACGTTTATGTAAACTAAACGTGGTCTGACATATAGTCTCTGAGGTATTAAGAAAATAAAAGCATTGCTTTGGTGTACCGTTTTTTTGTTTGCCGATTAGTAGAAAAGACTACCTCTACAACCTGAGCAAATCCTTGTTTTGTAAGATGGCGTTTTTCTCCGATAAGTTTCAATACCTTTTTAAATACGAGAAAATCTTGCCGTTTTGCGCTATAGAGTGGATGACGCTCAAAAAACGGAATGACTTTTCTTCGCAAGTCATCTCTGTCTTTTACGATCAGGACCCATGATTTATCAGTACTGCTCTTCGCATGATTCGGCTTGAGGTATCCGCATTTTAAACGCCCTCGAAGAGCTTCTAAGATATTACGACTTCCCGGATTTTGACTTACGTGAAATTCGGTAATGATCTGCCATGGAATTGGTAAATCCCTTCGCTTGCTAAATCCCACATAAAAACATCCCTCTCCATCTACAAAACCTGAGAAATAACTATTATTTATCTTCTTACTTACCTGCTGATTGTCCGCACGTGACACATTTTTACTTGACATATTCTAGAGATAGAATAACTCTATCTCGTTGTTTAGCCAAGTAGTGCACAATTCACCGGAGTTCCCAGCATTTAGCCAGATTTATAGACAGCAACGGTCATTTTTTACTGTCTTACGACGTTCTGAACCCAGCTCGCGTACCCTTTTAACCGGCGAACAGCCGGACCCTTGGGACCTTCTTCAGCCCCAGGATAGGATGCATATGGATCCACTGTTACCAGTGGTATAGACTATACCATCATCCGCCACGATTTATGGCGGAGCTCGGCGTCTGATAATCTCTAATATTAAAAGATTATCTCAAGCTTTCGCTATCAGTCGTTACGGGGTTAAAGAAGTTTATGCTTAAAACTTGGTAAGATATAAGGCTTAGTCAACATACAAAACTTTTTAGCTTCGCCTTTCGGTATATAAATGTTATACCACTTACCTTTTTTATGGATCTGGCTTTTTATTTTGAAATTTGCATTTAAACACTGAACTAAATTTTTCTGCTCATCGTAACTAAATGCATCGGTATTTAACCGGATTGCTGCGCAATCATTTCTTTTATAGCCATCATCCATTAACCATATCGCCAAGGAAATTTCTGATTTCAACATACTCTTTATATTTAATGGTACTATCTTCCTTCTTTCTAGATAGAAGATACCACGCCATTTTCTAAATTCAGCATTTGAATATGTTGAAAAGTGTAAACGCCTGTAAACTTTATTAGTGCGTTTATCGCTTTCTTCTATAATTACCGGATGAGTGGGCACCAGATTTTTCAGCTCATTATATAACCAGTTTACATAGTCGCTATGATTTAATGCTTTGTCGACTTTCAACCTTACATAACGCCCGTTTTTCTCTAAATGCCCGTCTCCAAGTAAAATACCAGTAATTATAGCTTCTTGACGATTAGTTATCGGCATAAATTCTTAACTTCCCACGGTATTGTCCGTGATATTATACCACGGAGTCCACCGTTATTAGCCGAATTTTCTTTAACAGTTGCCTGTTAAAGGGCCAATCCTAAATTAGCCGACATCGAGGTGCCAAACCGGATCGTCGATATGGACTCTCGGATCCGATCAGCCTGTTCACGTTATAATTTTTTCACCAACTTTCGCTGGTGCGTTGACTATTTCTTCATCCCGTACCGTATGGTACGGGGGAGGGCGTCTTATCCGCCAGCTGGCGGATCTTGGCACTTAAGCCGCAGTCGATAGAGGGTCAAGAGATGGCAATTTGTATTGCATTGAGGGAATAATAAATGGTTTGATTAACAAAATAAGCTTTTTTGTCTCTTCGACACTAAAAACTAAAACCAAATTCCCTCTTTTCTTAATTTTTATTTTGGCCTCTAAAGAAAAATTATCTTTCAACATTTTAAGTAATCTTTCCCTCTCTTCCAAACTGTATTTTGGTATATAAATATAGGCAATTTTATCGCGATGATAAAAATAACCGTCATCCATAAACCAAACAGCCAATGAAAGAGAAGAATTTAGAAGCCTTAACAATTCTTGAGGAATGATTTTCCTGCCATTTTGGTAGAATTTTTGGTGAAATTTTCCTATTTCCGGACTGGCATTCGATTGCCAACGTAAATAAGAATACTCTTTCTTAAAGATAGGATTAAAGCGGATTAGTCTTGTTGGTTTTCCCTGAAAAAACTCAGGGAATTGTAAACCTTTCCAGAGAAGATAATCTTTTTGTTTTTCTGAGTGTTCCAGTCTAATCCTCGCATTGGTTTTCCCTGTCTTTTGGAGATAAGCATCACCAAGAATCATTCCTACCAAGATTGCTTTTTTTCTTATATTCATCTCTGACTTCCTACGGAATTACCCTTTAACTCACCTCATACAGGAAGACCTTTTTAAAAAACCTGTAAAGTTAAGAGGGCTCCTCCGTTATTAGCCCTAACTAGTCCCGATGTTAGTATACACCATCGGGACGGGACACATAGCGTATCCCCGGGGTAGCTTTTATCCGTTAAGCCCGGTCCGCCACCACGGCGGAACCGAGGATCACTAAGACCTGCTTTCGCATCTGTTCGACTTGTATGTCTCACAGTTAAGCCAGCTTACGCCTTTGTACGACGAGGCGCGATTTCCATCCGCGCTTAGCTGACCTTTGTACGCCACCGTTACCTTTTAGGTGGCAACCTCCCCAGTTAAACTGCCCACCAGAGAGTGTTCCGCCGCCAGATTTTTTTGTGGCCAAGCGGTAAGAGTCTCTATCTTCAAAGAGAGGTATTCCACTGTCCCACATGCATGTAACTGCACGTGGTCCCTCCTATTCTCGACAGTTGAGGATAGATTCCCAATCTCAAGTTGCAGTAAAGCTCCACGGGGTCTTTTTGTCCTGGCAAGAGTAGGCCGCATCTTCACAGCCATTTCAATTTCGCCGGGCAAAGGTTCAAGACAGTCGCTAGGTCGTTAGGCCTTTCGTGCGGGTCGGAACTTACCCGACAAGGGACTTCGCTCTATTTAGATTGTCACAACAACCTAATTGGACTATATCTTTCCCAACTTCGTCGGGATCTGACGTATAGTCTCTGAGGATTCTAGAAACTTGGGGATCTTTTGTCGATTAATCTTCTGGGAAAGTTTTGCAATCCTTTTAATTCCTGAAAGTTTTAGATGTTCTCCTTTCTCTATTAAATCAAGAACCTTTACAAAATTTTTAAAAGATTCTTTTTTACTTGTTTGTAAAGGATGATTACCAAAGAAGGGAATAATTTTTTCTCTTAAATCTTTCAGGGAACGAACGCAATATCTCCAAAGATTTTCTTTATGGTTATCGTGGTGACGATTAACAAAAACTCTTCCACAACCGAAAAATTTTTGAATGTTTACAAGAGTTTTTAAGCTCTTTTCTCCTTGTGTTACCACAAATTCAGGCATCACTTGCCATCCTAGTCGGCTCGTTGAGTTCTTGTTTATGCTTATACAGAAGCATCCTTCGCCGTCGACAAAACCAACAATCCATCCTTCAAATTCTAGTCTTTCCTGCTGATTACTCATACTTGACACATTTTCACTTTCCTATGTGTAATTTTACACATAGAATGAGTAATGTCAAGAGTAACTGAGTTTCCCAGCATATAGTCAGATTTTTCCCGTCAATTATTTATGCACGAGGCGGGAGAGGTTTGAATACCTCACTAAGGCAACGAGGCTTTTTTCAGCCTTTACCTTAGAACAGTTATAGTTACTGCTGCCGTTCACTGGAGCTTACACCCCGAGCTTCCTAGGTAACCTAAGTTACCTAAGTCACCTAAGGTGTTTGACTTACCAGCACTGGGCAGGCTTCAGCCTCTATACTTTGCCTTTCGGCTTTGCAGAGACCTGTGTTTTAGTTAAACAGTCGCCTAGCGTCATTTAGTGTCTCCCGACGTGACGTCGGGAAGGGCATCTTCCTAAGTTACGCCCAGTTTTTTTGCCGAGTTCCTTGAACCTCCATTACCCGATCGCCTTAGCAGACTTTACTGCCAGCCTACCTGTGTCGGTTTGCGGTACGGAAAAATTATTGGCCATCACGAAAATTTTCTAGCAAGAAAAAGGTCACCCAATTGCTCGCCCCTTGCGGTTTGAACTCTTATTCATCGCTCGGTTAAATCATTTTGACGGATTTTCCAATCAAAACTACCTCACGATTTAAACGAACCTTTCAAAAACGGCCGCTAGGCTCCTCTTTTTTGGTCTTTCCTTGATGTTGTCTATTCCAATAATTTTGTAGCCGAATTTTAGACGGCTTACCCATCGGACTATACCAGTTACGGACTCGTCCTTAGAGAACGACTAACCCGTCCCCGACGAACGTTGGGACGGAAACCTTAGGCTTTCGGCGGTCCGGTTTCTCACCGGACTTGCGCTACTCATACCGGCATTCTCACATCCGACGGACTCCAGTCCAGCTTACGCCGTAACCTTCACTGTCGTCGGATCGCTCCCCTACCAACCTCGCGCGCAGCGCGAGAATAACCAAATGCCACAAATAATTAAATATTACAAATCAATTTCAAATATTACAAATTTCAAATGATTAATCATTTGTTTATTTGCTTATTTGTCATTTGTTTATTTGATTATTCTTGTGCTACGCACAAGGCTCTTCGGCTTCGGCACTAGGCTTATTCCCGATCATTTTCGGCGCCAAGTCTTTATTCCAGTGAGCTGTTACGCTTTCTTTAAAGGATGGCTGCTTCTAAGCCAACCTCCTGGGTGTTTTAAAGTCTTGACCTCCTTAAAGATAAACTTAGCCTAGATTTTGGGGCCTTAGCCTAAAGTCAGGGCTTTTTCCCTTTCGACCATATCCGCTTAGCCGGAAAGGTCTGACTAAGGACGTAAACAACACTGGTATTCGGAGTTTAATTGAGTCATCTCGCTTACGCTTGATAACCCATTTAGTGCTCTACCCCCAAGTTGTTATAACGTCCCCGCTATACCTAAATATATTTCGGGGAGAACCAGCTATCTCCGGGTTCGTTTGGCATATTACCTCTAACCGCAGGTCATCCCATGCTTTTGCAACAGCAACGGGTTCGGGCCTCCTCCCGACTTTCATCGGAACTCACCCTGCCCATGGTTAGCTCACCCGGTTTCGGGTCATACGTTCAGTGCTCTCCACAACTTACGCTGTGGAATCTCCCGATTAGGGATCGCTTTCACTGTGCTTTCGCCACATAGTGGCTTAAACAAGCGCATGAACGTATACTCACCGGTTCATTCTTCAATAGGCACGACATTACTCGCGCGCAGCGCGAGAAAATCCCAAAGAATTTAAACTCCAAATTTCAAGCACCAAATTACAAACAAATCTCAAATTCTAATATACCTAAATCCCAAACGTTTTGAGTTTTGTCCGCTCCGCCGATTGGCGGATGACGGATTGGATTTGTTTGAGATTTGTGATTTTGGATTTGGAATTTTTTCTTGGAATTTCCTTGTGCTACGCACAAGCTCTGTCTGCTTGTTAGCCGACAATTTCAGGTACTATTTCACTCCCATCATCTGGGTACTTTTCACCTTTCCCTCACGGTACTAGTTCACTATCGGTTAGCATTGGTATTTAGCCTTAGAGCGTGGCCGCCCCGGATTCCCACAGGGTAACGTGTCCCGTGGTACTTAGGAACAGAATAGGGTTGTTTTGGATTTTGAATACGAGGCTTTCACTCTCTATGGCCCTCTATTCCAAGATGTTCTCCTATCCGCCACAATCCCACATTTTCTGCCCTACAACCCCACTCGCGCTCCGCGCGAGAAAATCCCAAGTTCCAAATCTCAATTTCCAAACAAACTCCAATTTCTAATTTTCAAATTCCAAATAATTTAAGTTTTGTTATTGGAACTTGGTCCTTGGTCATTTGTTTGGTATTTGGTGCTTGATGCTTGGAATTTCCTTGTGCGAAGCACAAGTAGTTTAGGCTTTTCCCTTTTCGCTCGCCGCTACTTAGGGAATCACATTTGTTTTCTTTTCCTCACCTTACTTAGATGTTTCAGTTCAGGTGGTGCCCCTCTTAGTACTATGAATTCATACTAAGATAATCCGCCAGAGGCGGATTGGATTACTCCATTCAGAAACCGCCGGATCAAAGGATAAAGCATCCTCCCCGACGACTATCGCGTGCGTTCAGCGTCTTTCCTCGGCCAATGCTACCTAGGCATCCATTGTCGGCATTATAAGTAGCTTAAAATGACTTTTTAAAGATCAGTCCTAATTCTATTCACTTTTTGAAACACAACTTATTTAATTTTCAAAGAGCCCTTCATCCACCAGCTGGCGGATTCAGGGTAAACCCTCTTTCCGCTATCAAGGGCTTACCTTGACTCCGCAGCTATTAAACGTTGCTGCCCTGAAGAACACTTCGCAGTGCTCGGTGTAAACTCCGCGACGAATGGGTGGACCTGGGCGGTGTCGAACCGCCTATTTACCCCGTAAATTGCAAGGTAATTTTACGGGGCCTCTTCATTGACCCGTAAAGGGCCTTGGCTGGTGGACCGTGGGAGATTCGAACTCCCGGCCTTCACATTGCAAATGTGACGCTCTACCAGCTAAGCTAACGGCCCAAAGTTCTATTTACCCCGTTAAATGCGAAGCATTTTTACGGGACCGATTGAACTACAGGCCCCGTTAAAACCCTAGTTGTAAAAAGCCTCTCTCCGTTAAAACCTTTATAAAACATCCTCTCGCAGCGATGACTCTACTATTATGGTTTTAACGGGGCAGGCCCATAAACTTAAATCGCCCGCTTTCCCGCGGGCGAAAAAGACTTTCCAAAAAGCCAAAAATCTAGCCACTAAAGAACTGCTTTTCTAAAAGAAAATATGTTTTTTGGCTTCTCATTAAAGAAATCTTTTTTTGCCGGGAAAGTTATCTTTTACTAAGCTTAATATACCATGACCTTGCGACCTTGTCAACCCCTACCTAAAGCTTTAAAAAAGCCTCTCGTCGAACCGACGCGGATGAATTGAAACTGTAGAATATCTTCCTTTAGAGGTTAAAGCATGAATTTTAGTCCATGGAAGATATTATTGACCACAACCTCCGGCTGTATTAGCCGAAGCGGCGCCTAAAGCCTTGGCACATTCTGTTGGTTCCTTATTAAAAGCACCACAGATTCCCTTTTTATAATCCTCCGGCGCCCGTCCCCCGTCGTAAAGCTGGTCATTGACAAAAACCATTGGGCTTCCTTGGGCTTGGTATTTCTCCATCTGGGCAATTTCTTTATCCATTAAAGAAAAAGCTTGGCTTTCTTGACAACTCTTAATCGTCAAAGTATCCAATCCTGCCTCCTTAGCCTGGGCTTCCCAACAGGTATCGACATCTTTGGCTGAACATTTATCATTCACGCGACTAACAAAATCCCACCACTTAGCTGATTGTCCCATATTAAAGGCACATATTTCTCTAATATCTTGATTGAGCTCTCCCAAACCGTGCATTGAGCAATAAGTTTGGCTATCCTTTTTAAGACAGGAATTCTTTTCACAATCTGCCTTTTGGTCCTCCGGCGCTTGGTTACAGTAATCTTTATAAATAATATACTGTGGCTGCCAGTTTACCTTATCTTTCAAAAGATCATAAACTGGCTGAAGACCTGCCTCTGCTTGATTACCATAGGGACAAAAGCTCATGACAAAAAATTTAACGGTCGGTTTTTCGGTCTTTGACGGATTAAAGGGAGGCCTAGTCGGCTGGGCCGCCCCTCCGGTTACCTGGGGCGTTTTTGCCTCCTTTACCTCTTGTTTCCCTTGTTCAAGATACCTCACTCTCGTCCAAAGGCTACCAACTAAAAAGGCCCCTAAAACTAAAAGGCCAATTAAAATATAATTTGTTTTATTATTCATAGTCCGTCCCAAGAAATCGCCCCTACCGGGCAAGCGTCAATTGCGCTTTGAATGTTTTCTTCGCTATCCCCCACTTGGTCAATCACCTCTGATTTTCCATCCTTATTAAGTGCAAAAACCTTAGGGCACAAAGCGACGCAGGTTCCGCAACCAATACATTTATCGCTATCAACTTTTAAAACCCTAGTCATTTTGATGAGAAGATTCTAACACCCCTTTTTTCTCTCTGTCAATAGCCAAAATATTGGCCAAAACTATCGTTGCCAATATCTGCCCCTGGGGAAGGGTATAAAAATAATGGTCAAAAAGAGAAAGGAGGAAAATTACGAAGGCGGAGATTTTCAAAGGAACCGGCGCTTTTTTCTTCATTA
>Ga0315289_10003925_pt1 | contig 22389 bp, 22 predicted proteins | sample YL17G11_40_MG_FD_203452 | JGI IMG/M metagenome (GOLD analysis project Ga0315289, IMG submission 203452) | Sediment microbial communities from Yellowstone Lake, YNP, Wyoming, USA - YL17G11_40 | ecosystem: Environmental > Aquatic > Freshwater > Lake > Sediment | place: USA: Wyoming | collected... | reverse complement strand
CCTTTGTTTGAAAAAATAATTAAGCAGATTCCCAAACCTAGAGGCAATCCTGCTGCGCCGCTGCAGATGCTGATTACTTCCATCAGCCGCGATAATTTCAAAGGTAGGATGGCTAAGGGGAGAATTAACAACGGTACACTTCAATCTGGCCAGGAAGTGATGCATATAAACAGAAAGGGCCAAATGAAAAAATACCGACTGACTTCCTTGATTACTTTTAGCGGATTGGAGCAAATAGAGATTGACAAAGCAGAAGCAGGAGAAATTGTGGCGGTGGCGGGAATACCCGATATTACCATCGGTGAAACCATTGCCGATACAAATAAACCTCAGGCCCTACCGCTTTTGAAAATTGAGAAACCCACGGTCAAAATGACCTTTGGTGTTAATTCTTCTCCATTTGCCGGCAAAGAAGGAACATACACGAGTTCTCGCCAAATAAGGGAAAGATTATTTAAGGAATTGGATGATGACGTCGCCTTAGAGGTGGAAGACAACGAAGACGGAGGCTGGACAGTTTCCGGCAGGGGCGAGTTGCATTTGGCGATATTTATTGAACGCTTAAGGCGAGAAGGCTACGCTTTTCAAGTTTCCCAGCCCCAGGTAATCACCAAAACCATCAACAACCGGAAAATGACTCCTTACGATGAAGTGTTTATTGAAGTTCCGGAAGAATATTCTGGTGCCGTTATCCAAAAACTCCAAAGCCGCTACGCCGAAATGAGAAAAATGGATACTAAAGAAGGAATTGTTTATCTGGAATTTATTATTCCCACCCGCGGGCTTTTTGGTTACCGGAGCAAATTTATGATCGATACCCACGGGCAAGGCATTATAAATACCACGTTTTACAAATACCTGCCGGAGAAGGGTGAATGGAAGGAACGTGAAAGAGGCTCGCTAGTCACTTATGAAACAGGCGTTACCAAAATTTACGGTTTAACCAATGTTCAGGACAGAGGAGAGCTGTTTATTGGTCAGGCGGTTAATGTTTATAAAGGCCAAGTAGCCGGTCAAAACAATCGGCCTGGTGATATGAGAGTTAATATCTGCAAAGAAAAACAGCTTTCCAACATGCGTTCCAAGGGTGAAGGCGTAGCCAGACATTTCAATGCTCCCAAAAATATGGACCTGGAAGATGCTTTGGAATATATTGATAATACTGAACTGGTAGATGTGACTCCGGTAGCCATAAGAATCAGAAAAATCATCCTTGACGAGAACCTAGAAAGACGAAAAATGAAGGGATTATTAATATAATACATTTTCTTTTTAGGTTTGTCTCTTTTCCCCTATTCACAACTTGACTTCTTATTTAAACAGTTTTATTCCTTTAATGATAGAAAGGTCCTAGATCGACCTGCTCAGCAGAGGAGAATTTTTTTATGATAGACAAATGTTCTCAGTGTGGCCTTTGCTGTCGTTTGTTTTTAGTGAATTTAACCGAAGCAGAATACCAGTCAGGCAAATACAAAACTCAGCTTGAGAAATTTGGCTTGATTGATAACTTCCACCAGGCAGCCGCGTGTGGGGCAAACATTCTCAAACAAAAAAAGGATGACCATTGTCTCTATCTTAAGGGAAATAAATGTTCCATTCATAAAATCAGGCCCCAAGTTTGCAGAGAGTTTTTCTGCACCTCGAAGTTGAAAAAGTTCAGAAAAATGATTGAGCAGATTGAAAAGAAGCGAGCAAGTCTGAAAAAGAGAAAGAAGTAAAAGGTTCTAGACCGGCCTGCTTGACACTAGTTATTATTTTTTTCTAGAATCCCTTTAATTGCTTTCTTTAAATTTTTCTTTATTTCTGTTCCTTGTTTTCTGACTTCTTTTTTTTCTTTTTCACTCATTTGATTAAAGACCTTTTTGCGTTGAGGATAATACCAAAGATGTCCCATCCAGCGATAAAGAGGAATTTCTCTATCGTAAAGCTTTTCTGAGATAAATCCTCTCTCGGTAATTCGTTCTATTGACCAGATTAGACTACTTTTCCTAGCCAGTGCCAATGCCAATCGATAACAAACTTTTCTCTTTTCTCCTTTCAGATTTTTCATAAGTTCAAGCAGTTTTTCTGCTTTTTCGACATCTGTTTTATCTTCACCGACAATTCTTTGATTTCTTAAGATGTCCCATTTCTTTCCTAATCCCGGGATGTCAACGCCTCCATCCGAAGCAAGAACATACCAGTTAGTTAATTTTGATATTTCAATTGCCTTTTTCTCGGCATTCTTTTTAAGAGTTTGTTGATTTTCTTCGACTTTTATTTCCAAACCAAGTTCTTCCCAGAAGTGAATTTTTACCCTAGGTAGATTTCCCAAAAGAGCAACTATTTCTGTTGCTTTATATTGATTTTTAGTTCCAATCAAAATATCCATAGGCAAATTATATCATCAGCCAGTGATTCCCTTTTTTATACAGTTTCATTTGTCTCATTTCTGGTAAAATTAGCCCTGGATGGAGAAATTGATATAAGGACAAAAAAGTCCCAGGTTAACCTGCTCGTCCTTTTTTCCTTAACTTCTCTTAGTATTCTATACCCTGATAAAGATCAAACTGGTTACCAAGTTCTTTGTTGAACGAGTTGATGAAATTAAGAGTTAACCAACCCGTTATCACGATGGAAATGATGGTTAAAAAAAGCGCTATGAAGCCAATCTTTTTTGATTGTTCATCCCCTTGACGTAAATATTTAATCGCCGGCCAAACTCCCAGAGGCGGTAAAAAGAAACTGACAAAGTAAATCAAGAGCTGTTTTAACAAAGTTGTTGATTGAGGTTCCTCTTTCAGTTTTTTCCCGCAATTCGGACAAAAATAATCTGATAAAGAAATGTTCCCTTGGCAGTAGACGCAGGTGGTTTGAGAATCCATACAATATCAATACTACTCTTAAGGATGAAAGGGGTCTAGACCGACCTATTCAACACAACTTGGGCTGTAAACCTCAAATTATTTGTGTTATAATCAGTCCATCAATAACCAAAAAGATACGATAGACAACCTCATAGTGATTTTCTTCAATAAGGGTGGTCGTATTAATGAATTTTACCTGCAAAAGAAAAAAAGAAATCCCACGCTTGTTTACTTGAATGGTTGGTTTCGCGGACGCAACATTCGCGAGGCAATATCAAGAGCGCTTGCAGACAAATAACATTCTCTCCACATTAAAATGTGGAGTTTCATCCCTAAGGAAGAATGTTGATTCTTGTTCAATTCATCCCCGCAATAAATTGCAGAGTGTTCTTGAACAGTCATATAACATCTTCCCTGGACTTAAAGTCCAGGTTTTCACCCCTAAGGAAAGATCTTTTACAGCTTCAATTCATCCGTCTCGTCAGGTGGGACGGTTTTCTTGAAGCTTTTAATAATCAATTTTACTCCACACAAAATAAACCTAATTTTCTGACACTTTTCAGATAAAATTTAGTCTTTATGGTCTTCTTCTGTAAGAAGTTAAGCTAAGAGTTAGCGATAACCGCCTCTTCTTGGCCCTCGATCGTCTCTTCTGGGACCTCCTCCCCTGCTGTCAAATCTTGGTCTTTCTTCTCTTGGTCTCGCCACATTAACAGCAATCTTCTTTCCTTCCATCTCAGTCCCATTTGCTTTTTCCACCGCTTCATCAGCTTCTTTGTCGATTTCCATTTCAACGAAACCGAAGCCCTTGCTACGGCCACTGTATTTGTCAGTAATGACTTCACAAGAAACAACTTTGCCAAATTTTGAGAATATTTCTTCTAGTTGAGAGCTAGTTGCACTATAAGGAAGCCCTCCAACGAATAGTCTTTTGGACATTTATTTTTCACCACCTTTCTGTTTTAAAATTCTGTCTCTGTCTGGCGGATAAAAAAATCCTTGGAGGATCACTTCTTATCTAACTAGAGGAAACAGGTACTAATTTATCCCTCCTTAAGGAATATGTAAGTATTGTAACACATTGTTCTTCCCATTGCATCAATTTTCTCATTTATTCCTTTTAGCCTCGACTGTGATACACTTAGAAAAAGTGGCTTTAGGTTCGAAAGGTTCTTAACCAACTCGTCCAGCCAGTTAAGAACTCTCACCATTTTCAAATTTAGGTTCTTGTTTCCTGCCTGAATGAGTGGGATAATGCTTAACTTGCTGAGACAATCAACGCCTCTTTATGAAAACTAAAAAATTTACCATTCTTCATTCCAATGACATGCACGGTGATTTTTTGGCGGAGATGAAAAAGGGCAAGGGGAAATTAATCGGTGGTTTGGCCTTACTCTCCGGTTACATTAATCAAGTCCGCAAGGAAGAAGAAAATGTTTTGTATGTCGTTTCCGGGGATATGGTCCAGGGTTCGTTGATTGACTCGGAATACAAAGGCATTTCCACGATTGAAATCACTAATTATTTGGCTCCGGATGTGGCTTGTTTGGGCAATCATGAGTTTGATTACGGCCTTCCCCATCTCCTGTTTTTAGAAAAGATGGCTAACTTCCCCATCGTTAACGCCAATCTTTACATCAAGCCCTACCACAAACGCTTGATGCGTCCCTATTTAATTTTAAACAAGGCTGGTTTTGACATTCTTTTCACCGGCATTATCACCGAAAAAGTGATGGATTCGATTAAACAGGATGAGTTAATTGGCAGTTTTATTAGTTTGGAGGAAGCCAGCAACGAAGTCGGCCGGATCACCAACGCTTACAAAGGTGACGATATTGATTTGACCATCCTTTTAACCCACATTGGTTTTGACTCGGACCTCAAGTTAGCGGAAATGCTTCGGCCGGAATGGGGGGTTGACTTGATTATCGGTGGTCATTCTCACACGATTTTAAAAAAACCGTCTATGGTCAATGGCGCCCTGATTGCCCAAGCCGGTGTCGGCACGGATCAAATTGGTCGGTTTGATATTGTTGTTGATGACGACACCAACAGCATTGTTGACTACCGCTGGCAGTTAATTCCGATTAACAACCAATTGGCCAAACCGGACAAGGCCATCCAAAAATTCATTGATTCTTTTAAAGGCGAGGTTGACCGAAAGTATCAGACTTTGGTTTGCAAGTTTGCCCAAACTTTAACCCACCCCAAAAGAGAGGTGGAAACAACCTTGGGCAATTTGCTCGCCGATGCTTTTGCCCAGACAGCGGAATGTGATATCATGCTGGTGGGGAGCGGGTCGATTCGGGTGAAAAAGATGGGTCCGTTGGTGACTTTAAAAGATCTGCTCACCTGTTTTCCTTATGATGACACTTTACAACGATTTCAAATTACTGGCCTGCAATTAAAAAAGATTTTTGCCCACATCATGAGAACCGAAAATCGAGACGGAGAAGGTGAATGCTACCAAACCAATCAAGGCGTTGAGGCCGTTTACCATGACAAGACGCACCGGTTAACCTCTTTAAAACTGAAGGGGAAACCGGTCGGAGACAAAGAAAAATACACCCTTTGTGTTCAGGGTTTTCATTTTAAAAATGCGCCCGCTTATTTGAATATTAGTGTTGAGGATTTGTTGGCTTCCGGTCAGGAAAAAATCGTCGCCACCTCGGCCCAACAGGTTTTAGAAGAATATTTGCGCAACCACCAGAATCTTAGTCGTCAAATTGAAGGCCGGTTTGTTTATTCATGAAAAATTTAATCATTATCTTAGTGGTTTTGGCTGCCGTCACTTTGTCGGGCGGGGTTTTCTGGTTCATGCGTCAGCCAAAAAATCTGCCTGGACAAGAAGTAAAACCTTCGCCCGTCAGTGAAGAAAGTCAAAATCTCCATGAGGCCACCGTTCCTCCTCCGACCGAAGAAGACGTCATTAATCTTTTTTTCAACCTAATCAACGAAAAAAGAATTGATGAAGCTTTAGCAATGATGAGTCCAGCAGAAGGAGAAGATTGGCGGCCTTATTTAGAAGGTTTTGAAAAGGTCAATCTCCTTGAGGTTGAAAAAACCGAGTTTGGCAGTTTCCGGGTCTTGCTGGATGTAAAAATGAAATCAAGTAGTGAACAAGAACCTATTCCCTTTTTTGGCTACGTCGATGGTCAAAACACCAAATTTGTCAACCTTGAGGAAGAAAACGGTACTTGGAAAATAAAAGGGATCGCGACCGGGCCTTAGAAAGGGAGTGACCAATGGAAAAAACCATCATTTTTTTCCCTATCATCATTTTCTTCGGTTTCTTTGGACTCTTAATTCTGGGTTTCTTTCTACTGGTTTTCAAGTTAATCAAAAAGGGTAAAGCAAGTGCATGGCAAGGAGAACTGGTTGACAAAAAGCATCTTCAGCGAAGAGACGATGAAAACAGTAGAAAAATAAATGACTTCTTTACCTTAATTTTTAAAACCAAGGAGGGAAAACAGGTTAAGGTGGGCGTCGTCAAAGAAGAATATGGTAAATGGCAAATTGGGAATAAAGGGGAAAAGAGAAAAGGAGAATTAAGGGTGCGAAAGGTCTAAGCGATGAAAAGTTTTTTTAGCTTGGTTAATTTTCTCAACCGTTATACTCTCTTAGGCATTGGCCTTTTCTTTCTCGGTCTTTTTCTGACTCCTTTTTTAATTGGTTTCCCGATTATGACTTTTGGCTGGTTTCTGATGACTTTTGGGTTTTTTTACCAAATCCTCAAAATTATCCCCGGCGGTGATAAGGTAATTGCTGAATCTAAAAAATACCTGAAAAACTGGTTTTCCTGGTACCAAAAATTGTTTAAGGAAGTTTTGAAAAAATGAGTTTTCTTCTGAGAGGTTAAAACAAATTGGAAAAACTTTTTTAAAGGTCTCTAGAAATTGTTTTTCCTTTTTATTTGATAAAGTGAAAGCAAGGGGTAATTTTTATTTTCGGCCACTAAACTTAATTCTTTATCTTCAAGAAATTTTTTTAGGTGCGCCTTCTCTCGGTTCCCTCTCGAAATAAGATGAATTTCTTGGCCATCATACTGCCAATAAGGAAAAGTGATGGCCTGTTGGGAAAGAAAAACCCGTTGGTTTTCCCCTAAGGCTTCTTTTATTTTTTCTTCAATAATTTGGTAATTATTACTGCCGAGATAAAGAGCATTCTCATACGTCAATTGGGGACGCTGGTAGTCAGATAAAATAAGTAAATCTTCTTTTCCAAAATCACTTTGTTGAAGCAAACTGGCTTGAATAAGAGGCACGGGTGTCTTTTGGTAAGCCAGAAAAGTAGGCAAAAAGCTGATAAAGAGAATGGCAATTAAGACCCAATAAGAACCCGATTCGCTTCGCTCATCGGAACCTTGTTTCTCACTTCGTTCGAAATAAACCTTTCTCCAAGGAAGCAAGGCCAGAAGCAAAGCCAAGGGATAAGCGACCAAGGCACTCCAGCGACCATACAACCCCCCATACCAAAACCTACCAGTAATGAGAAAAGAAGCCATAAACAGAGAAAGAAAAACGAGTAATTTATTTTGCCTTTCTTTGATCAGCCAGAGAAAAGCAATGATTCCTCCGAGAATGGCGGCGACTGAATAACCATGAAATAAAATGAGCCCGTCATTCCTGAGCACTCTTAAAATATCCAAAAGAGACCAATTTGTCCAAAGAACACCTCCCTGGCCAAATAACAATTCTTTGATTCTTTCGCCCGGATTAAAGATTGCCTGAGAAAGAGTTGCGTAAAGAAGAATCAGCGCCATGACCAGGGATAAGAAAGAAGAAAGAAGAAAAACAATTAAATCTTTTTTGATTTTTTTCGAGCGATAAATAACCAGTCCGATTGCTGCCGGAAACCAAATCAGAATGCCGGGAAAATTAAAAATCGCCAATCCCCAACTGATGATAACTAAAATTACCCAATGAAACTTTCTTTTTTCTAAAAATAAGTCTAAAAACAATAATCCGAGTAAAAAAAGTCCTTGTTCAACTGTTTCGTGCAAAAGATTGGTCTGAATGAGCCATAAATGAGGAAAAAAAATGAGCGGAATGAGAGAAAAAAGGGCGATTTTTTCATTAAAAAGTCTTTTGATGAGAAAATACCAGGCAAAAAAACCAAGCAAGCCAAAAAGAGCAGAGATGAAGCTAATTACCCAGAATTGAGGTTGGTTAGCTAAAGTAATGATGATTTTTTGGAAGAGTTGGCAGAGCCAGAGATAAAGAGGATGAACCGCTTCATGAGAGGCAGCGATTGATTGAAAGAAGTTGGTTGACAATGATTCTCTATAATACTCCGGTGAGTCGTAAAAATGAGGGTAATGAGCCAGAAAGAAAAAACGGGAGAAAAGGAAGAGAAAGAAAATTAACCAAAAATATTTTTTCATAAAATAATGGCGTTTTCTTGACAAATTTTGGCGTAAGCATAAGCACTCTTTCTGATTTTTCTTTTTTGAGTTTTATAATTAATTTCAATTAAGCCAAATCGGGGTTTAAAACCAAAAGCCCATTCAAAATTATCTATTAAAGACCAATAAAGGTAACCACGAACATCCACTCCTTCTTGAATGGCTTGATGAACCCATTGAAGATGATTGATAATAAATTTTTCTCTGTATTTGTCTTTGGCATCAGCCACGCCATTTTCGGTGATATAGATAGGAAGATTATATTTTTTTAAACTCATCAAGGCCTCGTAGATTCCTTGGGGGTAAAACTGCCAACCTAAATCTGAAGTTTCAAGAAGAATGGTTTTTTCAAGCTTTTTTTTGGTGACTTTCATTTTCAAATCCTGAAAACGAAGGTTATGAAAAAGATAATAGTTTAGACCTAAAAAATCATGAGTCTTTCCGGTCAAACGATAAAAAGAATGATTTAGGAGTATTTTTAGGAATGAAGGCACCACTCGGCTTAAAAAATGGTTACCATAGTAATGTAAAGCAGGCATATTGATCACTGCCCCCACTTGAGCACTGGGAAATTCATTTTTTATGGCTTGGTAAACTTCTTTGTGGGCCAAAGCAAGATTTCGGTAAACTCGAAGGGCTAACAATTTATTTTTCTTTTGCGGCGGCCAAAACCCTTGTAAGTAACCGGCGGCCACGATGGTTTCAGGTTCATTAATGGTAATCCAAAAGTCAACCTTGTCAGTAAAGGCATTGACAGCAAAAAGACAAAAGCGTTTGAAATATTCAATATTTTCTTTTTTTTCAAAACCGCCTTTTTTGGCAAACCATAAAGGCAGGGTGACGTGATATAAAGAAACAAAAGTCTTTATCTTTTCCTCTTTAAGAGTTTGCAGGACATTTTGGTAGTGTTTTACCGCTTCATCATTCCATTTACCTTCCTCTGGTTCAATTCTTGACCATTCGATAGAAAAGCGATGAGCATTGTGATTGAGTTCTTTTGCCAAGGCAAAATCTTCTTTGAAGCGATGATAGTGATCACAGGCAATCCCCGAAGCTTTAATGTCTTTTCTTTTCTCCCATTCCCACCAATCATTATTTTTATTATTACCTTCAACTTGATGAGCGGCGGTGGCCGCTCCCCAAAGAAAACCTTTTGGAAAAACTAACTTCGGATTCTTGTTATCTTTTTTCACTAATTTCTAAATTTTACTCACCACTGATTTTAATCTTTTTATCGTTTTCTCCCTGCCCAGCACTTCCATCGTTTCAAAAAGAGGCGGAGTGGCGGTTTTGCCGGTGAGAGCGATTCTGGTCGCCATGAAATATTTGCCGGTATGCCAATTGTTTTTTCCGACTAACTCCCTGAACAATTTTTCTAATCTTTTTGCCTCCCAAACCTTATTTTTTTCTAACTCCATGATTGATTTTTCCAATTGTTCTTTGAGTAATTTTTCTCCCTGACTTTTTTTAATGAGTAATTTTTTATCTATTTTGGGTTCTTTGATGAAAAAATCAATTAATTGAGGATAATCAGCCAATTTGACCAGCCTTTCCTTGATTAAAGGCAGGGTTTGTTTTATTAAAGTGCTTTTCATTCCTTTGGGTGTAAATGGTTTGATCAATTGAAGTATTGCTTGATCGCTTTTTTTTCGAATATAGACGCCGTTGAACCAGTCGAGTTTCTGTAAGTCAAAAACCGGGGCTGAAGTCGAAATTCTTTTGAAAGAAAAATATTTAACAAATTCTTCCAAGGTAAAGATTTCTTTCTCTTGGGGGTGGGACCAACCAAGGTGACAAAGGAAATTAACGAGGGCTTCGGGCAGATAACCCTGTTTTTGGTACCAATCAAGGGCGACGGGATTCTTTCTTTTAGAAACCTTGGACCGGTCCGGATTTCGCAAAAGAGGGGTGTGAGCAAAAAAAGGCGGCTTTTTATCTAAAGCCTGGTAAATCATTATCTGTCGGGGAGTGTTAGAAATATGTTCTTCACCGCGGATAACGTGGGAAATCTCCATGAGGAGATCGTCAATGACGACGGCAAAATTGTAGGTGGGATAGCCATCGGATTTGATGATGACAAAGTCTTTGATTTGCTCGTTCTGCCATTTAATCTCTCCTCTGATTAAATCTTGCCAAAGAGTTTCTCCTGCTGGTACTTTGAATCTCACCGCACCTTCGTCTTGATAGGCGAGTTTTTTCTTTAAGAGTTGTTTGGAAAATTCTTGGTAGGTCTTGAGCCTCTCTGATTGCCGATACGGTTCATATTGACCGCCGATATCCGGGCCTTCATCATGCTTGATGCCTAACCAGGCCAGACCTTCAAAAATGGCTTTTTCGGCTTGAGGCACATGGCGTTTAACGTCGGTGTCTTCAATCCGAACGATAAACCGGCCTTTTTCTTTCCTAGCAAAGGCATAATTGAAAACCGCTTGATAGGCGGTGCCGATATGGGCAAAACCGGTCGGCGAAGGGGCGATTCGGGTTCTGACTTTCATTCTGCCTTGATTTTAGCACAGCCCCCTTTTATACTCAAAATGTGGCCACTTTAACTCAAACTGCCCAAATGACCCGACGGGCGCTCAAATTTGGCGCCATCCTCATCGTGCTTCTTTTTTTTCTGAAAATGGCCTGGCAGGTAGGGACCGATGTTTGGCGAAAAATTCACCCGCCCCCACCCCCGCCACCAACGGTGGCCTTCGGCAAACTGCCTGTCTTGAAATTTCCTGAAAAAGAAACTCCCCAATTGACTTATCGCCTAGAAACCATCCAAGGCGCCCTGCCCACTCTGCCTAACGTGAGTAGAGTTTATTTTATGCCCAAAAATCCCCCTAACTTATTAGCCTTAGATCGGGGCAAAGAAAAAGCTCGTCAATTAGGTTTCACCTCTCTTCCCCAAAACATTGAGGGCACGAACTACCGTTGGACAACCAACTCCACCCCACCAACCACCCTGGAAATGGAAGTCAACAGTGGTAATTTTCATCTCCGTTATCAATACGAAGACGACCAGAGTTTGTTGGTCCAGAAGAACCTCCCCAATGATCAACAAGCCGCTCAAGAAGCCAAAACTTTTCTTCAGACCAACGATTTGCTTACGGAAGAATTGGCCACGGGCAGTGCGGAATTCAATTATCTAAAATTCGTTTCACCTAATCTTGAGTCGGCAATCTCTCTTTCTGAAGCCGATTTTATTCGGGTCAATCTTTTCCGAGCTGACCTCGATAGTTTGAGAATTTTACCTCCCAATCCTCGCGAAGCCCTTATCTCCTTTCTTTTTTCCGGCAATCGAGAAAGAGGCAAGCGAATTATGGAAATTTACTATTATTACTTTCCGATTGATTTTAATACCTTTGCCACCTATCCTCTTAAACCGATTAATGATGCCTGGCAAGAACTGCAAAGAGGCAAAGGTTATCTGGCTAATCTGGGCCAAAATGAAAACCAAATCACGATTAGAAAAATCTACTTAGCTTATTACGATTCCCAGGAACCCCAGCACTTTCTGCAACCAATTTATGTTTTTGAAGGTGACCAGAATTTCTTTAGTTATGTGTCAGCGATAGCGGTTGATTGGGTGGAGTGATTTTTTCCCAACGATGATTGGTAAAAGTCCAATCAACTAATTTGGCTGTTTCCCCAAATCTATCCTCACTGCCTAAGACGACGGTAATGATGCCTCGGTCCTCTCTTTCAACATAACCGACTAAACATTCTCCGGCTTCCTCAGTCCAACCGGTTTTCACTCCCTTCATCCCCGGTAACCAAAAAAGGAGTTGATTAATATTGTAAAGGGGGTGTTTTATCTTGCCGCTAGTGTCGGTCACGACCACTTCTTTCGTGGCCACCATTTCTTTCAAAGGTTCTCTTTTTAAAACCTCAACGGCCAAACGGGCCAAATCCAAAGCAGTTGAATAAGAAGAATCCAAAAGCAAATTATTTTCTTGATCAACATCCAACCCCGTGGGGTCGGCAAAATAAGTCTTTTTCAGGCTTAACTCTTGCGCTCGCTCATTCATTTTTTTAACAAAAGCCTTATTCCCGCCTGGGTAGTGTTGGGCCAAAAGAAGGGCGGCGTCATTGGCGGAAGCCACCAAAACGCCATACAAAAGGCTTTCCACGGTAATCATTTCTCCTTCAAACAATTTCATGTCCTGACCCAGCTGACTGACCTCTTCGACTCTCAAAACTTCATCTAAAGGATAGTTTTCTTGGGCGATAAGAGCCGTCATCAATTTGACGGTGGAAGCCGGTAAAAGCTGGGTTTGTTCATTTTTGGCCAAAAGAACAACGGCCGAATCACGGTCAATGACGATCACCGAACGGGCCGTCAGCCAAGGGGCCTGAATTCCGGTGAAATTAACCGGATAATCAGCTACTGGCGGTAATTCTAAGTCCGTCTCTTGAATGGGTGAGGGTTGCTCATTGGCCTGAACAATCGAATACCAATTTTGACTGGGAAAAAGAAAAAAAAATAAACCCAAGAAAAAAAGAAAGCCGCGCTTGATTTCAATCGACCGGAGATCAATTACTTTTTTGGCCATCTCACTTCTTCACTACCTTGAGACCCAACTCTTTCAGTTGGACTGCGTCTACTTCACCGGGAGCCTCCATGACCGCGGTTTGGCCGCCGGCGGTCATCGGAAAGGCAATCAGCTCTCGCACCGATTGTTCTCCCAGGACGGCTTGAAGAAAACGGTCAATGCCCGGGGCAATGCCCCCATGGGGCGGCACGCCGTATTCAAAAGCCTTGAGGAGATGACCAAACTTCTTCTCAATTTCCTTATCCGAAAGACCCAAGATTTTAAAAACTTTTCTCTGCACAGCTGGATCAGTAATCCGCAGACTGCCACCACCCACCTCCAAACCATTACAAACCAAATCATGCTGCCAAGAGCGAACCTTCATCGGCTCTTTATCAAGCAAAACAAGATCCTCGTCTTTAGGAGCAGTAAAAGGATGATGGGACGGAGAGATTTTTCTCTCAGCCGTTTTTTCAAACAGGGGAAAATCTAACACCCAGGCAAAAGCAGCCACCTCAGAGTCTTCTTTCTGACGCAAGTCAAATTTATCGGCTTTGTATTTCTTCATCGCTTCTTGATGGGTCAAACGAGGAAAGGGTTTTTTAAAAACCTTCTTTTTGAGCACTTTTTCCGTGAGGGCGATAAAAAGCTCTTCGGTTAATTGAAGAATTTCTTCCTGGGTAGTGAAAGACATCTCCAAGTCTAATTGAGTAAATTCACCATAGGCTCGGTCAGCGCGCGGATCCTCATCCCGGAAACAACGGGCAATTTGATAATATTTTTCAAAACCAGCGACCATTAAAAGTTGTTTGTATTGCTGGGGTGATTGAGGTAAGGCATAAAATTTACCGGGTTGCAGTCGGGAAGGAACGATAAAATCTCGGGCACCTTCTGGCGTGGCTTTGGTCAAGATGGGTGTTTCAATTTCCATAAACCCCCGTTCATCAAGCCAATCACGAATAAATTTAATGACCTGATGGCGTTGTTTGAGGTTGGCCGCCAACCGTGGACGCCGCAGATCAAGATAGCGATATTTTAAACGTGTTTCCTCACCAATCTCATAACCATCACCATGAAGGTCAAAAGGTAAATCTGCGGATTTAGCCAAAATTTTAATTTTTTCCACCTTGACTTCAATGGCCCCTGTCTCAAGTTTGGGATTAATTAAGTTTGTCGGTCTTTTTTTAACCGTTCCTTCAATTTCGATCACATCTGAAATTCTCAGTTTGCTCAATCTTTCCTCACCCACAATTTGGACAAGACCACTCCTGTCTTTTAAATCAACAAAAACCAATTGGCCGTGGTCGCGCCTTCGGTCGACCCAACCTTTAAGGATGACTTTTTTGCCCACCTTTTTCGGCGTTTCTTTGACTAAAGTTCTGGTCATACTTCGATTCTATCCTCTCGAGAGATTTTTTGCAATTTTATTCTGGAATTTTAATGTCTTTGATTCTCAATTCCAACTGTTTTTGATTCTTCCATTGATTGAGAGTCAAATTAAAAGCAATATCCACCGGCTTGGTCAAGGAAAGGTCGGGCAATAACTCTCCCTGACCAAAAGCAATGGCATTAAAGCCATTAACCTTTAACTTCAGGTGTTGGTTATCACCACCAACTCTTTTTAAATTGGTAACTTTGACTTGGCGGCTGGCGAAGATCGGTTCCGGATTAGCCATCCCAAAAGGAGCAAATTTCTCCAATTCCTGGTAAAAAGTAGGATTTAAATCAGTTAAGGCCACTTCGATTTCAATTTCCAGCTTTGGCGTTAATTGAGTCCTCGCCAAACTTTTGGTCGCCTTCTCAATCAGGCGTTGTTTCACCTCGGCCAGGTTTTCCGGACGGACGCTGAACCCAGCCGCTTTGCGATGACCACCGTGTTCACCAATAATTCCCTTTAATTCCCGAATGGCTTCCACGATACTAAAGCCTTCGATTGACCTCGCCGAAGCGACCCAATAATCTTGCCTTGGCGCTAAAACCACCGCCGGTCGGTAAAATTCGTCTTTGAGTTTATTCGCCACCAGACCGACGACCCCGTGTTCATAAGACTGGTGATAAACAAAAATCAAGGCGCTTTGGCCATCCTCTTTCAACCATAAATCACGAGCATGAAGTGAGGTCTGTTTCATCAACTCTTGACGTTCTCGGTTTTTCTGGTCAATTTTTTGCGCCAAACCAATGGCCCGATTTTCATCTGAAGTGCAAACCAAACGCAGGGCTTCCATCGGGTCGTCCATGCGGCCGCTGGCATTAATCCGAGGGCCAATGATAAAACCTACTTCGTAAGTGCCAATTTTCTCCTGATTAAGGCCGGCAAATTGGTAAAGGGATAAAAGCCCGGGTCGTTTTGTTTTCTGCACCGCTCTCAAACCAAATTTAACGATCGAACGATTGGGACCAACTAAGGGGACCATATCGGTAATCGTGCCAATGGTGACTAAATCCAATCCCGGGGCTTTAATTGGAGACTTAATTTTTTTGGTTAACCAATTGGCTAAATACCAGGAGACACCCGCACCCGCTAAGGTAATCGTCTGAATCACCGCCACGGCTTTGGGTTTTCTCTGACCCGCTTCATGATGGTCAGTGACGATAACTTCAATCCCCAACTTTTTGGCGTGAGCCACCTGACGGGCATGGACAATCCCTTGGTCAACAGTGACGATCAATTTCACTCCTTCTTTCGCCATCCGGTCAATCGCTTCCATCCTCAAACCGTAACCTTCTTCCCTTTGAGGAATATAAGGCAGCACCTCTAAACCCAACTGATTCAACGTCTCCCACATAATGGCGGTGGCGCAAACACCATCGGTATCATAGTCGCCGTAAACAATCACTTTTTCCTTGTTTTTCAGCGCCTTTCTGATTCTTTTGACCGCTTTAGTCAATTGAACTGAAGAAATCCCGACTTCTTGAGGAGTTAATTGACCAGGGTCTTGGGGATGGAAAAAGGCTTCTTGCTCTTTTTTTGTTTTCAAATCACGGTTTTTAAAAAGAGCCGTGACGATTTCTTTTCTTCTTTCTTGAGGGTTTTCGGTCTTGATTTGATTGAGAATCCGCCATTTCATGGTGAAACTACCCCTTTGTTTTGGCTTGTATAACTTTCTCGATTATAATACCATAGGCTTGTATTAAAAATGAGAAAAAAACTTCCAGAAAAATTTAACAAGAATCTTCCGCAGGAGGTTAGCCGCGTTTTTAAAAAATTCACTAAGGAAGGTTTTGAAATTTATCTGGTCGGGGCAGGGGTCAGAAGTCTTCTTCAGGAAAAAACCCCGATTGATTGTGACTTCACGACCAACGCTACGCCGGAGGCTATTCAAGCCCTTTTCAAAGACTCTTTTTATGACAACAAATTTGGCACGGTCGGTATTTCTTTTCAAACTAAGAGAGGCGAAGAAATTTATGAAATCACCACTTACCGGACCGAATGGGGTTATTCCGACAAAAGGCGACCCGACAAAGTCAAATGGGGAAAAAGTTTGGCCGAAGACCTTAAAAGAAGAGACTTTACCTGGAACGCCGTGGTCATCGGCCCAATGATGAAAAACGGCCAAGGGGAAGAAAAATCTTTGGAATTAATTGACCTTTTTGACGGCTTGAAAGATTTTAAAAAGAAAATGGTCAGAGCCGTGGGCAAACCCGAGGAAAGATTCGCGGAAGACGCCCTGAGAATGATGCGGGCGATCCGGTTTGCCGCTCAATTAGGGTTCACCATCGAAAAGAAAACTTTTGCCGCTATCAAAAAACAGGCAAACTTGATTGAAAAAATCAGCCAAGAAAGAATCAGGGATGAACTCTTTAAGATTTTGGTCAGTGACCATGCGGCTGACGGTTATCTTCTCCTTCGTAATGCAACTTTAGCCGAAAAAATTCTTCCGGAAGTGGAAAAAATGTTTGGGGTGGAACAGAAAAGTCCGGGTCGGCATCACCTTGACGATGTCGGCACCCACGCTCTTAAGTCTTTAAAAGCCAGTCAGACCCACGACCCGATTGTCAATTTGGCCATTCTCATTCATGACGTCGGCAAGCCCTTGGTGGCTGGCAAGGACGAAAAAGGGACGATTACTTTTTATAACCATGAAATCGTCGGCAATCATTTGGCCAGAAATATTGCCCAAAGGTTAAGGCTTTCCAAAAAAGACGAGACCAAGTTGGTTACTTTGGTCCGTTGGCATCAATTCAGTGTCGACGAAAGGCAAACCGATAGCGCCATCCGTCGGATCATCAGAAATGTAGGCAAGGAAAATTTAGCTGAGATGCTTGAATTAAGACGGGCAGATCGAATTGGTGGCGGCGCCCGGGAAACTTCTTGGCGATTGGAAAGATTCAAGAAAAAATTGATTGAAGTCCAAAAACAACCTTTTGACGTCACCGATTTGAAAGTCAACGGTCATGATGTCATGAAAGTTTTAGGCCTTCGCTCCGGACCTAACGTGGGCAAGATTCTCAATCAACTTTTTGAAGAAGTGGTGGAAGACAAAAAGAAAAACAAACGTGATTTTCTTCTGAAAAGAATCAAGGAGATGAAGAAAAAACTCTAAGCTTTTTTCTTTTTCCAAATGAAGAAGGCAATCGCTCCAGCAGGCACCCAAATGACGGCGTAAACGCCAAGCCAAATCAAAACTTTAGCGAGACCGCGGAGAGAACTGACCAAGGAGCGCACCGCCAGTTTAAAAATCACTTTGGGTCGAAAGGCTTCGGTCGGAGCGTAGGGTAAGGCATATTCGTCCGTCGAAAGGTAAACGGTGATCTTGGCTAATTTCGCTGTCTGTTCCAGATATTTTTGCTGGCCTTTAAGACTGTCGATTTGCTCCTGAATCCAAATCAATTGTTGTTGAACACTGAGAATATCTTGAATCTCGGTGGCTTTGTTCAAAATCTCCTCAAATTTAGCCTTTGTTTTTTCTAAGGTCGCGATTCTGGCTTCGATGTCTACGTATTCATCGGTCACATCGGTTCCTCGAATATTTTCAGAGGTGACTTTGATAGCCAAAGAGCGGAAATAATCTAAAGCCGAACGCAGGTTTTCCGCCGGCACCCGAATAGTCACCGTGGCAAAAGGCGCTTCTTCAGGATTGGTCAGGGTGGTGTTCACCATGTAGCCACTGACGCTTTTGGCGTGGTCAATGATTTGATCACTGACTTTACGAACATCAAAAACCACTAAAGAAACCGTTGATTCCTCCACCACCAGGCGCGTCTCCGTTTCGGTGGGCGCGTAATCGGCAGCAGGCACAGGCAAGATACCCAGACCTCCCCGACCCGTTGAAGGCGTCAAACCGATTTCCCCAACCGACACTGCTTCTTCTTTTGATACTTGGCTAATAAGGGGTAAAGAACCCCTGCCGAAAAAACGACTGGGCAGGTAATCTTTAATCACCAACAAAAGAAGAATGATAATTACTAAAGCAATGATTTTATTTCTTTTTAGCCAGCCAATTATTCCTGACATCACTTCTATTCTGGAACAATTTTTCTTTTAAGTCAAGACAAATTATCTTGACTCTAACTAATTGGTATGATATATTTTTTATATGAGTCCAGAAGTAAAAAGTGAAACTGGTTTAATGGAACTTGAACCTGGTTTATATTCTCTCCCTGACGAATTAAAAGTGAGACCGGTTAAAATCAGTGAAGAATATCAAGAACACCTAGAAAGAATGAAAGCTCTAATGTCCGGTAATCCTATAAAGTATTTTAGAGTCTGGTTGAATCAATTAAGAAGACCTCCAATCCAAGAATAGTTTTTATTTTTTCTTTCTTCTCTTAACTATTTCATCCCAAACAACCAATAAAGGCGCGGCCGTAAAAGTGGAAGAGTAAGTACCGGAGATGGTGCCGATTAAAAGAGCGGCGACAAACCATTTGATGGTGGTGCCTCCCAATAAAAGCAGGGCAATCAACATAAAAATGATCGTCATGGAATTGTTGACCGAACGATTTAAAGTTTCGGTGACGGCTTGATTAATTAAATTTTCAAGAGAAGTCTGAGAGGACAATTTTTGTGTTTCCCGGATGCGATCATAAACAACAATCGTGTCGTGAACCGAAAAAGAAAGAATTGTCAGCAGCGAGGTCACAAACAAAGTGTCTACTTCTACTCCCAAGAAATGGCCCAATAAAGAAAAACTGCCTAAAAGGATGAAAGTGTCATGAAACATCGCCAGAATGGCACAGACGCCAAATTTAACGTCTTTGAAACGCCAGGCAACATAGGCAAGAATAAAACCAGCAGCCAAAATAATCGCCCAAATCGTTTTTCTAATCAACTCTTTGCCCAAAGTCGGTCCGACGGTTTCAAAACGGACTTCTTCTGGTTCTTGGTCAAACTTTTCTTTGATGGCTGTTTTAATTTCTTCGGCTTGTTCTTTGGTAATTGGCTGAAGGCGAATTAAAACCTGATTCTCCCCCGAAGTTTGCACCGACAAAACCTCAAAACCTTTTTCGGAAATTAATGATTCTATTTCTTTGGCTTCGAGAGTCCTTTCGGTTTTTAATTCCAACAAACTGCCGCCGGTAAAGTCAATCGCCGGTTTTAGACCAAACAAAAGCAGGGAAATGATGCCCGGCACAAGAACGAGCGCGGAAAGCAAAAAGAAGAGCCATTTAAATTTCATCCAGTTCATGATTTAACCTCCTGACCGGAAAAAGTTCTCAAGATTGTTCGGGTGACGACCACGCCAGTAAACAAACTCAACAAGACTCCCAAACCGAGCGTCAAGGCAAAACCGCGCACCATTCCTGAAGTGTTAAGAAAAGACCAATCGAAAGGATTAAAAAGAATAAAACAAGTAATTAAAGTGGCCATATTGGCATCACGAATCGAATCCCAAGCCCGACCAAAACCGAGTTCCATCGCCAAAGGTCGGGACTTGCCGGCTCTGACCTCCTCTTTCATCCTTTCAAAAATCAAAATATTGGCGTCGACAGCCATGCCCACCGAGAGAATAAAACCGGCAATACCGGGTAGGGTTAAGGTCACGGGAATGAGTTTATAAAACATCAAAGTGATGAGACCGTAAACAATTAAACCGAGGTCGGCAAGAATGCCCAATTTTCCATAGTAAACCGCCATAAAGGCAATCACCATCAACAAACCAATCAGACCGGCCTGAACACTCTTGTTCACTGATTCCGCCCCTAGGGTGGCGCCAATGTTCCTTTGTTCGACGATTTTAATCGGAATCGGCAAAGCGCCCGCATTGAGCTGGCTGGCCATCAATTTGGCTTCTTCGGTGGTGAATTCCCCGCTGATGACGGCTTTACCAGACGTAATTTGTTCTCTGACCAAGGGAATGGTCACCGGCATTTCGTCAAGAAAAATGGCCACCGGCCTGCCCACATTTCTCCCGGTAATCTGGCCAAATTTTTGGGCGCCCTCGTCGCTAAATTCCAAACCGACTACCGGTTCGCCCGTATTGGGATCAAACTGGGCTTGGGCTCTGTTCAAATCTTTACCAGTCAAATCCGTTCGTTGGTAATCGCTTAAACTGGCCGCTTCGGTCGCCTCGGGTGACAGTTCCCGAAAATCAAGCTGGGCGGTTTGACCGATTAAGTCAATCGCCTGATTAACATCGGTGACGCCCGGCAACTCGACAATCAAGCGATAATTCTCCCCTAATCGGGAAGTTTGCACTAGCGATTCGGCCAAACCAAACAAATTAATCCGCCTTTCAATATTCTCTTTGGCCGCGGCTAAGGCCGCCTCCCTGTCTTCAGCCCCAATCTGACTCATCTCCGCTTGAAAGACTAAATGGCTACCACCGGCTAAGTCAATCCCTTGTTTGACTTCCAGGTCACGAAAAAAGTGCCATTTGCCTAATTGAAAATTAATTTGGGGGCGGGAAATTTTCTGGTCAATTTTGAGGCCTTGAAACTCAAACTTCAGGGGTAATTCACTCGGTAAGGCCACCCAAAAAGCGGCCAGGGTCAAAGCGACAATCAACCAGAGTAAATAACGGCGGCTGATCATCTTTTGGCTTTTCTCCTTTTGGTAAAATTGTTGGTCAAGGCCAGTTGACGACTGCCAGAAAAAGTGTAAGTGACTTGACCTGTCTCTGGCTCAATTTTCACTTGGACGAACTGACCCGCCTTGACACCGACGTTTTTGACAAAATCAGAGGGGATGGTCACCGCTAAACTATTGCCGGTTTTGATAATCTTCTGTCTTCCCATTTCATTCTTCTCCGTATTTGGTGACGAGATCTTCTTGGTCACCCACAATCATAATTCTTGAACTCAATAAAATTCCCTGCAAGAAAGGGTCACGTCTTTTTTTTCTAAAGTTGAATTCCTCCTTGGTCATGACGGTGTAATTGATTTCCCGCTTTAATTTTGCCTCTTCTGCCTGAACTAATTTTGACAAAACAGTCATTTCTGCCTGGCCAACGATTAAAAGATCAACCCCACCCTCGTCAAGAGGTAGACGCCGGGCAAAGCGGCCAGAAAACATCACCAATTTAATTTTCCCAATTTTATTTTTATTTTTAATGATTTCCCGGCCGAGTCCCACGGTTTTGTGAACCAAACCAAGCAACTCTTCATAAAAAAGATAGTCACGGTTAAAAAAGTAATAAAGCCGATTGCCTCGGGCCTCTTTTTTAACCATGCCCGCCTTTTCCATTCTCGCCAACTCCCGGCGAACGGCGTTGATTTCTTCCCCAATTTTTCGGACTAACTGACGGACATAAAAAATTTCGTCCGGTTGATAAAGAAAAGTTTGCAGAAGCTTAACCCGGACTTTGGAAACCATTAAATCTTTTAACATGGCACCTCCGGGGCAGAGTTCTAGTAACTAACCTCCTTGCCAGCAGGAATAATCTCAATCCAAATCGAACCTTTGTTTAATTTAATTTCTTTTCCTTGAGCGTCCTTAAAAACCGTCCTGTCCTGACGTTTGGCTTTCTCCCAAGTTCCTTGACTGGCCTGCCCGTCTTGAAAAACAAGCGCTTTACCGGTCCCGGTGGTAGTGTAAAGTAAGTGTTTCTCTTGATCAATCGGTCCTTTTTCCTTCATGAATTGAACGATGACCACTTTGGCCTTAAGCTGTTCTTCATTATTCAGGTCTTTCTGAGCTTGGCCGCCGTTGAGACGAAGATATTGATTATTTTCCCGGTCATATTGCCAGATGACTTCGTAATCGCCGTAGCCACCCCAAAAATTGAAACTAATCTTTTCCACGCTGCCCTTCTCACCCTCATCTTTAAAGGTCCAAGAACGGAAATTTTCGTTCCATTTATTTCCCTGGTCATCCTGGGCGTCTAAACCGCGTTGGTGAGCCACGGCAAAAAGTTTGTCCGTGGTCGTGTACATCGTGTGTTCGGTGGCCACCGGCCGGCCGAGACGTTCGTAATCACGCCAGAAGGTGGGAAAACCTAGAGAAAATTGATTAAGATCATTGCCTTTGGCCAACCAACCATAATCCCCAATTTGGCCTAAAGCATTGGTTTGACCAGGAAGGTTCGCCCCACCGACATGGGCGTAAAGAGGATAGTCACCGTATTCTGAAGCAAAATCCAGGTAATAGGTCCGGGCCGAACGGACTGGCCCAATTAAGACTTCCTCAGCGGCCGCTCCGCAGTAAAAGACCGCGAGAAAACGCGTGATGCCCCCTTCG
>Ga0315289_10003923_pt1 | contig 22392 bp, 24 predicted proteins | sample YL17G11_40_MG_FD_203452 | JGI IMG/M metagenome (GOLD analysis project Ga0315289, IMG submission 203452) | Sediment microbial communities from Yellowstone Lake, YNP, Wyoming, USA - YL17G11_40 | ecosystem: Environmental > Aquatic > Freshwater > Lake > Sediment | place: USA: Wyoming | collected... | reverse complement strand
AGCCGGGACCCGGCGGCGATCCATAGCCCGAGCGCCACCGAGCGAACGCCGTCGAGGCGCTGGCTGGCGACACGCAGGCTGTTGTCGAGCGTTGCGAGCTCGTAGGCCTCGATGAGGGGCCTCCGCGGCCTGAAGCTACTTGTTGTCGGGTACCGTCAGCGGCTTGAGGCCGATGCGGTTGCGCGCCTTGTCGATCTCGACCACCTCGACGGTGACGGTGTCGCCGCGCTTCACGACGTCCTCGACCGACTTCACGCGGCCCTCGCCGAGTCGCGAGATGTGGATGAGTCCGTCGGTGCCCTTCTTGAGCTCGACGAAGGCGCCGAAGTCGGTCGTCTTGACGACGCGGCCGGTGAAGACGTCGCCGACTTCGATCTCCTTGGTCATCGCCGTGATACGGGCGATGACGCCGTCCGCGGCGTCCTGGTCGGGGGCGCAGATGAAGATCGTGCCGTCGTCCTCGATGTCGATGTCGACGCCGAACTCGTCGGTCATGCCGCGGATCGTCTCGCCGCCCTTGCCGATGACGAGGCCGATCTGGTCGGGGTTGATCTGGATGCTGAAGATGCGCGGCGCGTATTGCGAGAGCTCGGGACGCGGCTCGGGCAGCGTCTCGCGCATCTTGCCGAGGATGAAGAGCCGCGCGCGCTGCGCCTGGGCGAGCGCCTCGCCGAGGATCGCGAACGTCACGCCGCTGATCTTGATATCCATCTGCAGCGCGGTGATGCCCTTCGCCGTTCCGGCGACCTTGAAGTCCATGTCCCCGAGGTGGTCCTCGACGCCGGCGATGTCGGTGAGGACGACATAGGCGTCGCCCTCCTTGATGAGGCCCATGGCGATGCCGGCGACGGGCGCTTTGAGCGGCACGCCGGCGTCCATCAGCGAAAGGGACGAGCCGCAGACGCTGGCCATCGACGACGAGCCGTTGCTCTCGAGGATCTCGCTGACGATGCGGATGGTGTACGGGAACTCGACCTCGTCGGGGAGCATCGGGACGATGGCGCGCTCGGCGAGGGCGCCGTGGCCGATGTCGCGGCGCTTGGGGCCGCGCATGAACCCGGTCTCGCCCACCGAGTAGGGCGGGAAGTTGTAGTGGTGGATGTAGCGCTTCTTCTCGGTGAGGCTGAGGTCGTCGATACGCTGGAACTCGCCGGTGCCGCCCAAGGTGAGCAGCGACAGGGCCTGAGTCTGGCCGCGTGTGAACAGGGCGCTGCCGTGCGCCCGCGGGATCAGGCCGACCTCACAGCTGATGTCGCGGATGTCCTCGCTGCCGCGGCCGTCGGGACGGCGCTTCTCGACGGCGATCCGCCGCCGGATGATGTCCTTCTCGAGCTTGGCGGCGGCGCGCCGGACCTGGACGAGGCGCTCGGGGTCGACGTCGTCGCCCCCGGCGAGCGCCTCGACGATGGCGGCGCGCAGGTCGGAGGTCGCCGTCTGGCGCTCCGTCTTGTCGACGAGCTGCGTGACGCGGTCCATCTCGGCGCCGTAGCGGCCCTGCACGTCGGCGAAGATGCCGGCGTCGACCGCGTACTCCGGGACCTCCCACTTCGGCTTGCCGGCCAGCTCGCGAAGCTGGAGCTGCACGTCGACGAGCTTCTTGATCTCGTCGTGGGCGATCTTGAGCGCCTCGACGATCTGAGCCTCGTCGACCTCCTTGGCCCCGGCCTCGACCATGACGATGGCGTCTCGGGTGCCGGTGACGACGAGGTCGAGCGTCGACTCGTCCTGGATCTGCGTCATCGTCGGATTGACGACGAACTGGCCGTCTATGAGGCCCATGCGCACCGAGCCGACGGGCCCGCCGAACGGGATCTCCGAGACGGTCAGCGCCGCGGAGGCGCCCAGCGTCGCGAGGACGTCGTGCGCGTTCTCGAGGTCGACCGACAGGGTCGTCGCGACGATATGGACCTCGTTCATGAAGCCCTTCGGGAACAGCGGCCGGATGGGACGGTCGATCTGGCGCGCCGCCAGGATCGCCTTCTCGCTCGGCCGCGACTCGCGCTTGATGAACCCGCCGGGGATCTTGCCGGCGGCGTAGTGGCGTTCTTCGACATCGACCGTGAGGGGGAAGAAGTCCTGCCCCTCCCGAGTCTCGTCGCGGACCGTAGCCGCGACCAGCACCACGGTGTCCCCACAGCGGACGAGCACGGCGCCGCTCGCCTGCTTGGCGAGCCTGCCGGTCTCGAGGGAGATCGTCTTTCCGCCGATCTCTACGTCTAGTGTCTTCATCTCTTCCTTCGTCTTCCTTCCGTCCTCCGCGCCGGAATGCGCGAAGCGTCCGTCCGCGTGGGATCTGGACGTGAGTGGATTGTCGGCCTCGAGCCTCCGCCTACTTGCGGAGCTCGAGCTCCTTGACGAGCGCACGGTAGCGCTCGACGTCGCGGGACTGCAGGTAGTTGAGGAGACGCCGGCGATGGCCGACCATCTTCAACAGACCGCGTCGCGAGTGGTGGTCTTTCTTGTGGAGCTTGAGATGCTCGGTGAGGGTGTCGATGCGCGCCGTGAGGAGCGCGATCTGGACCTCGGGAGAACCGGTATCGCCATCGTGCTTGGCGTGCTTGGCGATGATCTCGAGCTTGTCTTCCTTGAGGAATGCCAGGGGACTCACCTCCCTCCCGGCGCGTCCGCGCCGGGGTGCTCCGGAAACCCAGTAGCGGGTCGGCGGCCCGCAACCGAGAGACGGTCGAGCGGCTAGGGTAGCACAGGGGCGCAGCGCGGCAAACCGCGAGCGCCGGGGCGGCGCCTCAGGAGAGACCGAGCCCTACGTCGTCGAGGGCCGGGTCGTCGAGGAGGGCCGTGGCGCCGATGTCGGCCTGCATCTGCGCGACGAGCGCCTCGACGCTGTCGAAGCGGCGCTCGTCGCGCAGCTTGTGCAGGAAGTCGAGGCGGATGTCGCGCTCGTAGATGTCGCCGGCGAAGCCGAGCAGGTGAGCCTCGACGGTGACGTGCGTGACCCCTTCGTCGCGGTCGGAGAAGGTCGGGTTGTGACCGATGTTGACGGCGGCGCGGTACCAGTTGCCGGCGACGCACGCTCTCGCCGCGTACACGCCTCGCCCCGGAAACACCACCCCCGCCTCGACGTCGACGTTCGCGGTGGGCACGCCGAGGGTCCGTCCGCGGCGCACGCCGCGGACCACACGGCCGGCGGCCGACGGCGGACGGCCGAGCACCTGGCGCACCTCCTCGAGGCGGCCGTCGTGCAGGAGCCGCCGGATGCGGGTCGAGCTGATCGCCCGGCCGTCTTCGGTGACCAGACTCACGGTCTCGACCCCGAATCCGTGCGCGCGGCCGCAGCGACGCAGCGTCCCGGCGTCGCCGCGCCCGCCGGCGCCGAAGGTGAAGTTCTCGCCGACGACGACGAGCCGCGCGTCGAGTCCGGCGACGAGGACGTCGCGGCAGAAGGCTTCCGCCGAAAGCGCTGCGAGGGACGCGTCGAAGGTCAGAATGATGAGCTCATCCGGCTCGAGCTCCGCGATCAGCCGGGTCTTCTCATCCCAGGTGGTCAGCAGCCGCGGCTGCCGCGCCGCGTCGAGCAAGGCCAGCGGGTGACGGTCGAAGGTCAGGACGGCGGTCGCAAGGCCGTCCTCGCGCCCTCGCGCGACCGCGGTCCGGATCACCGCGCGGTGACCGGCGTGGACCCCGTCGAACGTGCCGATCGCGACGGCGCGCGGGTGGCGCTCGAGAGCGCCCAGATCCGTGACGACCTGCATCAGAGCCGCACGAGCAACTTGAGGGCGCGACCTTCCTCGGCGGGCCCGTAGACGGCGATCAGCTCGCCGCGATGCATCACGCGCACAGGCTCCTGCGGCCCGCCCGGCAGCCGGGCCCCGTTGCGCACCGGCAGCACCTGCGCGGCGGCCAACTCGACGACCGGCAGGAAGCTCAAGGCGCTCGCCGGGGCGACGAGGCCGGGGATGTGCTCGTCGCCCTCCCCCCGTGCCGTCACAGCCTCCTCGAAGGCGTCCAGGGTCTGGGCGTCCTCGAGTCGCAGATCGCCCGTGGCGGCGCGTGTCAGCTCCCGCAGGTACGCGCCGGCCCCGAGTGCCTCGCCGATGTCGATCGCGAGCTGGCGCACGTAGGTGCCCTTTGAACACGCGATGCGGCAGCGCATGCGCTGCGCCGCGTGGTCGAAGTCGAGCATCTCGATAGCGCTGATCTCGACCTCCTTCATGGGGGTCTCGACCACCTCGCCGCGATGCGCCTTCCTGTACAGACGCTCGCCGTCGACCTTGACGGCCGACGTCATCGGCACCCGCTGAAGGATCGTGCCGCTGAAGTCCGGGAGCGCGGCCTCGAGCGCGACGCGGTCCACGGCCACCCCCGTGTCGGCGAGCGTCCCCGTGCCGTCCCCCGTGTCGGAGCGAGTGCCGAACTGCATCGTGCACTCATACTCCTTGGGGAGGTCGACGAAGAACCGGGCGAGCTTGGTGGCGCGTCCGACGAGCACCACGAGGAGCCCGGTGGCGAACGGGTCAAGCGTTCCGGCGTGGCCGACCTTGGTCACCCCCGGGCGCAGGAGGCGGCGTACGTGTGCCACGACGTCGTGCGAAGTCAGGCCCTCGGGCTTGTCGATCAGGAGGATGCCGTCGAGAGCAGCTCTGCGAGTCCTGAACTGAGCCACGCCGTCACCTCCTCGGGGGACTCATCGCTCGAGAAGCCGGCCGCCTGGACGTGGCCGCCGCCGCCGCGGGCGGCGGCGACGGCGCTCACGTCGGCGCCGCTCGAGCGCAGGCTCACGCGCACGCGAGGGCTGCCCTGCTGTTCCTTGACGAGCGCCGCGACCTCGACGCCGTCCACGGCCCGGAGGCGGTCGACGATGCCCTCCGTCTCGTGTTCCGCGGCTCCTGTCGCGTCGTAGTCGGCGCGGCGCAGGACGGCGATGAGGGCGCGCCCGTCGGCGACCGGCTGAGCGGTCGCCAGGGCGCGCCCTTCGAGGCGCACGGCCCCGAGCAGACGGTGCTCGTACAGCTCTCGGTACACGGCGGTGACATCGACGCCGAGATCGACCAGCCACGCGGCGGTGGCGAACGTCGCGGCGCCGGTACTGGCGTGGCGGAAGTGACCCGAGTCGAACGAGACGCCTGCGTACAGGGCGGTGGCGGCTTGAGGGCAGGGGCGCACGCCCAGAGCGCGCGCCAAGTCGCAGACGATCTCGCTCGTGCTGCTCGCCTGCGGTCGCAGAAGCACGACGTCGCCGAAACCCGTGTTATCGTGATGGTGGTCGATATTGACCACCCTGCCCGTCCACCCGTCGAGCTCGAGGGCGAGCCGCGACAGCGAGCCGCTGTCGAGGGCGTACAGCGCTTCTTCCGCCGCCGGCGGTCGACGCTCGACCGCGCCGGCGGGCAGCACCAGGTCCGCGAACGGCAGCAGTTCGCCGGCGGCGACGCAGAGCGTCGCCGCCACGCCGAGCTGCGCGAACAGATCGAGCATGCCCGCCGCCGCGCCGAGAGCGTCGAGGTCGGGCTTCTCGTGGACGGCGACGGCGACACGGGAGGCGCCGCGTATGTGCCGGCAGACAGCGTCGAGGTCGGCGGCGAGGACCTTCACGCCTCGTCCTCCGCGTCGGCGGTCCCCGCGGCGCCCTCGCCCGGCTCCGACGCCTCCGGGGGACGTTCTCCGAGCTCCTCAGCCTCGCGGAGCAGGAGCCGCTCGATCCGCATGGCGCGGTCGGTGGTCTCGTCGTAGACGAACGCCAGCTGAGGGGTGCGCTTCATGTGGAGGGCCGCGTTGACGCGCGCCTGCAGGTATCCGTGTGAGGCGACGAGGCCGTCGAGGGTCGCGGTCCGTTCCCGTTCCCCGCCGAGCACGCTGACGAAGACCTTGGCGTGGCGAAGATCGGCGCTCGTCTCGACGCCCGTCACGGTGACGAAGCCCACGCGAGGGTCCTTGAGACCCTCGGCGATGACGGCGGAGACCACTTCCCTGACGCTCTCGTTGACCTTCAGGAGTCGATGTCCCACAACGCTCTCACTGGTTCGACGGCCTTGAGCAGCGTGCGCGACACCTCGAACTCGCGGCCGTGAAGGTAGCGGTCGATCTCGTCCACCTGCTCACGCGCCTGGGCGAACGAGGATGCGGCGGCGACGATGAGGACCTCGGCGCGCTGCCTTGAGTCCAGCCCTCCGGTGACCGAGAAGGTCGCCTTGAAGCGTCGCTGCACGACGTCACGCAGCGAGTTGAGCGGCGCGCGCTTCTCCTTCAGCGACCGGTTCCCCGGGAAGTGCAGCTCCGCGAAGAGGACGGCGATGCAGGCGTCAGACCTCACGGGCGACTTCTCGGGACTCGTAGGCCTCCAACACATCGCCTTCCTTGATGTCGTTGAAGCCGTCGAGAAGGATGCCGCACTCGAATCCCTCCTGCGCCTCACGGACGTCTTCGGCGAAACGCTTGAGGGAGGCGATCTTGCCGTCGTGGACGACGACGTCGTCGCGTAGTACGCGGATGCCGGCGTTGCGCGTGATGACGCCGCGCGTGACCATGCAGCCGGCGATGGTGCCGATCTTCGAGGCGCGGAAGAGCTGCCGGACGTCGGCCTGGCCAAGTACGACCTCTTCGTACTCGGGCTTGAGCATGCCGACGAGCGCGGCGGTGATGTCTTCGGTCACCTTGTAGATGACGCGGTACGTGCGCACGTCGACGCCTTCGCTCTCGGCGAGCGACGCCGCCGCCGGGCTCGGTCGCACGTTGAAGCCGATGATGATCGCCGACGAGGCGGCGGCCAGCATGACGTCGGACTCGTTCACGCCGCCGACGCCGGAGTGGATGACCCGGACCTTGACCTCGGGGTGCTGGATCTTGAGCAGCGCGTCAGTGAGCGCCTCGAGGCTGCCCTGGACGTCTGCCTTGACGATGAGGTTGAGGTCGAGCACCTTGCCCTCGGCGATGCGCGCGAACACCTCGTCGAGCGTAAGAGAACGCTGGCGCGCCAGAGCCTCGGTCTTGATCCGGTTGGCGCGCTTCTGACCCAGAGACCTCGCCATGCGCTCGTCCTTGACGACCCGGCAGAACTCGCCGGCCGTCGGCAGATCGTCGAAGCCGACGATCTCGACCGGAGTCGACGGTCCGGCCGCCTTGAGGGGCTCGCCTCTGAAGTCACGCATCGCGCGCACGCGGCCACTGGCCTCGCCGGCGACGACGGCGTCGCCGACGCGAAGGGTGCCGCGATTGACGAGCATCGTGGCCACGACCCCACGACCCGGATCGACGCGGGACTCGATGATGAAGCCGCTGGCGGGCGCGTCGGCATTCGCCTTGAGGTCGCCGACCTCGGCGACCAGAAGGAGCATGTCGAGGAAGTTGTCGAGGCCGATGCGCTGCTTGGCGCTGGCCTCGACGAACACGGTGTCGCCGCCCCACTCCTCGGGAACGATGCCGAACTCGGTGAGCTGCTGTTTGATGCGCTCGACGTTCGCCTCGGGCTTGTCGATCTTGTTGACGACGATGACCATAGGGACGCCGGCGGCCTTGGCGTGATCGATCGCCTCGACCGTCTGCGGCATGACGCCGTCGTCGGCGGCGATCACGATCGCGGCTATGTCGGTCACCTTGGCGCCACGGGCGCGCATCGCCGTGAAGGCGGCGTGGCCAGGCGTGTCGATAAAGGTCACGAGCTGCTTGTTGTGGCGGACCTGGTAGGCGCCGATGTGCTGGGTGATGCCGCCCGCTTCGCCGGCCGCGACGGCCGTGTCACGGATGGCGTCGAGGAGACTGGTCTTGCCGTGGTCGACGTGGCCCATGACGGTGATCACCGACGGCCTCGGTTTGAGATCGGCGGGATCGTCGACGGCCTCGGCCTCGAGCTCCGCCTCTTCGTCGGCCGCGCGCGTGATCTCGACCTCGCGACTGAAGTCGCCGGCGAGCACCTCGATGGCCTCGTCGCTGAGCGTCTGCGTGATGGTCGCCATCTCACCGTAGGCCATGAGGGCCTTGATGATGTCGGGCGTCGGGACGCCCAGCAGCTGCGAGACGTCCTTGACCGTCGCGCCGGACGGGACCTTGACCACGCCCGTCGGCACGACGGGCGCCACCGGCTGCTCCTCGCCGCGCTCGCCACGCCCGCGCCGGCCGCGGCGCTGACGGCCGCCGCCTTGCGGCCCGCCGCGCCGCGACGCGCCGGCGTCGATGATCACCCTGCGGCGATGGCCGCCCGGGTTCGCGCGCGGCCGCCGCGGCCCGGCCGCCGCGTACGCCTTCTCAATGGCCTCGTCGTCGACCGAGACCTCACCGTCGACGACCTCGATGCCGGCCTTCTTGAGGTGGGCGAGAACGTCGTCCACGCTCGTCCCGCGCTGGCTAGCGATGTCGCTCACTTTGCGCTGCCTCGCCATTCACCTCACCGCCTTTCGTTCGTCGCAGGCCCTGCCGAACGCGTCGACGAACAGGTCGTCGACGGTCGCCGGACCGCGGAAGGCGCGCCCGAAGGCACGCCGCTTGCCGGCCGCCGCGAGGCAGGCCGGATCAGGACAGAGATACGCGCTCCGTCCGGGCGCGCCGGGCCGCGCCAGGCGCACCCGGCCAGCCTCGAGACGCAATCGTATCAAGTCGGCCTGGGCGCGTTTGTGCCGGCAGCCCACGCAGCTTCGTTCGGGGCCGTCCACGCGTCACTCCGCAGCGCTCTCCGCCGGCGCCTCGGGCGGAGCCTCATCCGCCGCCTCCCGAGCGGCCAGTTCCTCGGGGCTCGGCACGTAGTCGGCGTGCATGCTGCAGTAGCGCGACCCAGCTTCGGCCATGTTCGGGCAGCGCTTGCCGTTGCGCGTCACCGCCATGCACTGGCCCGTGAGGTCGTCGTCCGAGAAGTCCATGTCGGCCTCCGCCTCGGCCATCTGCTGCTGGCTCTTGATGTCGATGCGCCAGCCCGTGAGCTTGCTCGCCAGCCGCGCGTTCTGGCCTTCCTTGCCTATGGCCAGTGAGAGCTGGTCGTCGGGTACGATGATCGTGGCGGACTTGTCGTCGTCGTCGACGATCACCTCGCGCACGCGCGCCGGCGAGAGCGCCTTGGCGACGAAGCGCGCCGCATCGTCGTGGTACGGGATGATGTCGATGCGCTCCCCGCGAAGCTCGCTGACCACCATGCGCACGCGCGAGCCCCGCGGCCCGACGCAGGCGCCGACTGGGTCGACACCGTCGGCGTGCGAGATGACGGCGATCTTGCAACGGCCCGGCGACGGCTTGCCGTCACGGCCGCGCGCGCCCGGCTCGCGAGCCACGTACTTGATCTCGACGAGGCCGTCGGCGATCTCGGGCACCTCGAGCTCGAACAGCTTGCGCACGAGCTCGTCGCTGCGCCGCGACAGGATCACCTGCGGGCCCTTGGTCGAGTCCTGGACCTTGACGATGACCGCCTTCACGCGGCCGCCGTGGTCGTAGTGCTCGGTCTCGATCTGCTCGCTCTTCGGGAGCAGCGCCTCGACCCGGCCGAGCTCGACCAGCGTGTAGCGGGAGTCGCTCTGCTGCACCACGCCGGTCACGAGCTCACCGACCCTGTCCACGTACTCCTCGAACATGAGGTCGCGCTCGGCCTCGCGGATGCGCTGCAGGATGACCTGCTTCGCCGTCTGGGCGGCGATGCGGCCGAAGTTGTCGGGCGTCACCTCGATGCGCTCGACCTCGCTCATGTCGACGCCCGTGAGGTCGAGCCCGATCTCCTCGCCCTCCTCGTCGTGCACCTTGAGCGCCTCGACGTCGATGTGGTCCGGGAAGATGAGCTGGAACACGCGCATGTCTCCGGTCTCGGTGTCGACCTCGACCTTGGCGTGCTCGACGGCGTCGGGGGTCTTCTTGTAGGCCGACAGAAGGGCGTCCTCGAGTGCGACGACGAGCGCCTCGAAGGCGATGCCCTTCTCCTTCTCGATCTGTCGCAGCGCCTCGATGATCTCTCTACTCACGTCGGCCTCCGTTCCTCTCAAAGTCGTACACCACGTGGGCGGTCGCGATGCCGTCCAATGGCAGGCGGGTGGTGCCGCCGTCGACGAGCTCCAGCGTGACGCTCTCGTCGTCGGCCGCCGACACGACGCCGCGGTAGTTGCTGCGCGCGTCCCGCGGCGCCGACAGCCTGACGGCGACGTCCTCGCCGACCGCGGCCGCGAAGTGCGCCGCGGTCCGCAGGCGGCGGTCGAGCCCCGGTGAAGAGACCTCGAGCGCGTAGCGCTCGCGCACGTCATCCAGCGCCGCCGTCACCGCGGCGCAGAGCTCGAGATCGACGCCGCCCGGCCGGTCGATGTACAACGTCAGCGCGCCGGCCGCCGGACTCACGTCGAGGTCGACGACCTCGACCTCAGGGAAGGTCCGCGCCAGCGCGGTCCCGATCTCGTCCGCCAGCTGCTGCTTGCCTTCGCGCACCATTGCCGTTCCAATAGAAAAGCCGGTGTCGCACCGGCCTTCTCGCGATACTCCGCCTCCGGGTTTGGTTGTCCAGCCGTGGAAGTATAGCACCGCGGCGCGTTCGGGCTCAATACGGGGGCCGCTTCTGCCGATAGGGTCAGCGGCGAGAAACCCCGGTCAGAGAGGCGACGATGGGTGAGTACACGACGTTCACGTGCCGCAAGTGCGGCTACAGCGCGGAACGCGTCCGCTGGGGCGTGAGCGTGACCGACCCGCGACAGCGGTTCATGCCCGCCTACTGCATCGAGTGCGGCACCATCGTCGAGGTCGACCTGACGGGCGCCGACCTGATCATCGACGAGTTCACCTGCCTGAAGTGCGGCCGGGAGCTCTTCTTCCTCGAGAAGGCGGCGTCGTACACCTGCCCCAAGTGCAAGGCGCACGACATGCTGCTGCAGCAGGGCGAGTACTGGTGACCCCGCCGCCGGCCTGAGGCCGGCGGGACGCCGCTGCGTCCTACTTCTCGATGACCACCGGACTGCCGGCCGGCACGAGCTTGGTCACCGCCAGCACGTCCTTGTCGTGCATGCGCACGCAACCGTGGCTGATCGCCTTGCCGATGAGCCACGGCTCGTTGGTGCCGTGGATCGCCACGGGCCCTCCCTGCTCCCACCCCGAGAGCTTGGGCTGGAACGCGCTGATGCCGATCGCCAGCGCGCCGTAGGCCCCGCCCGGCGACGGCGGCTTGAGCTTCTGATTGATGAAGAAGAAGCCGGTGGGCGTCTCGAGGCCCGGGCGACCGACGGCGACCGGGAACTCACCCTTGAGCTCGCCCCGGCGGTAGACACGCAGCTTGCGCTCGGACAAGTCGATGAGGATCTTCGCCGACGTGGTGTAGAACGCCAGCGGCCCTTCCTGGACCCAGCCTCTGCTGCCGTTGGGCCGCATAGCGAGCCACACTCGATACCACGTCGCTCCGTCCACCTCCCTCACCCTGTCCACCAGCACGAGCGTCGGGTAGTCGTTCTGGTTGCGTACGCCGAGGCGGACCTTGACGGCGGAGGCGGCGGACGGTCGCAGGTGGACGTCCACCGGCGCGGTCGCCTTACCCACGACCCATCGCTCATACGCCGGCGCCGTCGTCCCGCCGGGGCCCGGCGAGATGGTGCCAGGCTTCGGCACCGCTGCCGGCGTCTGGACGCCGCCGCTGCCGGCGGCGCGGGCGCGGACGACGGCGTAGCCGCCCAGGGCGAAGGCCGCGAGCACGACGAGGGCCGTGACGGCGAACAGAGACTTGCGCGCAGAGGGTGACATGCTCGCGCTCGAGGATAGCGCAGGCGCCTGATCCTGTACACCAGGCGGCATGGACGGCTGGCGGAGCGGCGTACAATAGCCGCTAGCCCGATGACAATCGGGGGGAGAGAAAGGAGACGCGCGTGATCGCGGTCATCGTCATCATCGGCATCCTCGTCCTGCTGGGGATCATCTTCGCCGTCCTCTACAACCGGCTCGTCGGACGACGCAACCAGGTCGACAACGCCTGGAGCCAGATCGACGTCCAGCTCAAGCGCCGGTACGACCTCATCCCCAACCTGGTCGAGGCCGTCAAGGACTACATGCAGTACGAGCAGGAGACGTTGACCAAGGTCACCGAGGCGCGCGCCGCGGCGATCAACGCCGGCGCCGCAGGACCCGAAGCGCAGGCCCAAGCCGAGAACGTGTTGACGGGGGCCCTGAAGAGCCTGTTCGCCGTTGCCGAGAACTATCCGGACCTCAAGGCGAACCAGAACGTCCTCAGCCTGCAGGAGGAGCTGACGGCGACCGAGAACAAGATCGCCTTCGCGCGGCAGTTCTACAACGACAGCGTCCTCACCTACAACAACGCGACGCAGATGTTCCCGACGAACATCATCGCCGGGATGTTCAACTTCACGACACGCCAGTTCTTCGACACGCCCGAGTCCGAGACGGCCGTTCCCAAGGTCGACCTGCGGTGACGGCCCGCCGCGCACCGCGGCGGCAGCGAGGCTAGCGAAACATGTACGAGCAGATCCGCCACAACCGGCGGGCTTCGTGGCTGCTCATGGTCGTCGTCGTGGGCCTCCTTGCGGCGCTCGGCTATGTCATCGGCTTGGCCTGGACGGGCTCCAGCAGCGGCGGCCTCGGCCTCCTCGGCCTCTTCGGCGTGGCCGCCATCGTCTGGAGCCTCGTCGGCTACTACGCCGGCGACAGGATGGCGCTCGCCGTGAGCGGCGCCAGGCAGATCACCCACGCCGACGAGCCGCAGTTGTGGAACGTCGTGGAGGAGATGACGATCGCCGCCGGGCTGGCGCAGCCGCCGGCGGTGTACGTGATCGAGGACCCCGCTCCGAACGCGTTCGCCACGGGCCGCGACCCCGCGCACAGCTCCATCGCCGTGACGCGCGGTCTCCTCGAGAAGCTGAACCGCGACGAGCTCCAGGGCGTGATCGCGCACGAGATGTCCCACGTGCGCAACTACGACATCCGCTTCGCCACGCTCATCGGTATCCTGGTCGGCCTTATCGCCCTCATCGCCGACGTGTTCCTGCGCTCGCGCTGGTTCGGCTTCGGCGGCCGCCGCGATGACGGCGGGGGCGGCGCCGGCGTGATCGTCATGGTCCTGGCGATCGCCTTCGCGATCCTGGCGCCGCTCGCCGCGAGCATCGTCCAGTTCGCCATCTCGCGCCGCCGCGAGCTTCTCGCCGACGGCACCGCCGTCGAGCTCACGCGCAACCCGCTCGGGCTCGCCGGTGCGCTGCAGAAGATCGCCGCCGATCCGAACAAGCTCCGCGCCGGCAACCGTGCCACGGCGCATCTCTACATCGCCAACCCGCTGCGCAAGGTCAAGGACGCGGCCGGCCTCTTCGACACGCACCCGCCCATCCAGCAGCGCATCGGTCTCCTGCTCGCGATGGCGCACGGCGAGGCGGCCGCGGCCGCGGTGACGCCGGGCGACGCCGCCCAGATCCCGGCGTGAGCGTACCGAGAGGAGCCGCGAGGCTCGCCAGACCCGCGGACCGCCGGCCCTACTCGCGGCGGGCGAGCGCTTCGCGATAGAGGCCGCTGGCCGGGGCCAAGGCGGCCGCCAACTTCAGGCGGCCGCGGCCCTCCTCCCCGCGCCCGAGCTTCACCAGACAGCGCCCCAGAGCGTACTGCGCGTAGTCGTTGTCGGGCACGTCACGGACGATCGCCTCGAACTGGGTCGCGGCGCGCTCGGTCTGGCCGAGTGCGAACAGCGCACGACCCAAGGCCTCGCGGATCGAATTGCGGCCGGGCTCGAGGGCCAGCGCCCTCTCGAGCAGCTCTGCCGCCTGGCCGGGGTGCCCGCGGTCGAGGAACCTGCTACCGCGACGGAACAGAGCGTAGGCCTCACTGTGATTCTGGAAGCCGGGCTCTCGCCGAACGGCCATCACGGACGCCCTCTCGAGGCTCAGAGCCCGAGGTCCGGGGCGATCGCCTGCATCGCCTCCAGTCCGAGGGCGAGCGTCTCGTCGAGCTCGAGTCCGAGTTCGACGCAGCGCGCGATCGAGGCACGGTCCACGCCGCGGGCGAACGCGCCCTCGCGGTAGCGCTTGCGCACGGACTTCAACGCCACGCCGGCAAGCTGCTTGTCAGGCCGGATCAGCGCCGCGGCGGTGACGAGGCCGCTCAGCTGGTCGGCGACGATCAGCGACACGTCCATACGGCTCTCTCCCGCCACGCCGGTCGCCGGGTTGTGCGCGGCGACGGCGTGGACCACCTCCGGCGACGCGCCGAGCCCTTCGAGGGTCGCCGCGGCCTCGGCGCCGTGGCGGGTGAAGTCGTCCTCGGTCTCTTCGCTGTCGAGGTCGTGCGCCAAACCGGCGAGCGCCCACGCCTCGGCGTCCTCGCCGAACCGTTCGGCCAGAGCGCGCATGATCGCCTCGCAGGCCAGCATGTGGCGTCGCAGGTGCTCGTTGGTGACGCGCGCTTCGACCGCGGCGAGGACGTCGTCACGGGCGACGCTCATCGGCGCGTCTCCAGGGTGCGCTCGACGGCGTCGACGACCGCCGCCGCGCAGACCCGCTTGGGACTGCGCGGCACGTGAACCTCGCCGTCGGCGGCGATGATCGTGATCTCGTTCTCGTCGGAGCCGATGCCGACCCCGGCCGCGAGGATGTCGTTGAAGACGAGGAGGTCGACGCCCTTGGCCGCCTTCTTGGCGCGGGCGCGGTCGAGTCGCGGGCCCGCCTCGGCGGCGAAGCCGACGCGCAGCAGCCCTGGGCGGGCGACGGCGGCGAGGATGTCGACCGTTCGCTCGAGCTCGACGGTCAGCGACTCGCGCTCGCCGCGCTCGATCTTGCCCTCGTCGACGGCGCGCGGCTTGAAGTCGGCGACGGCCGCCGCCATCACCAGCACGTCGGCCGAGGCCGACGCGCTGGTCACGGCGGCCGCCATCTCGGCGGCGCTCTCCACGGCGACGACCTCGTACGGCGTCGCCTCCAGAGGCTGGGTCGAGACGAGCACGACCCTGGCGCCGCGCACGTAGGCCTCGTCGGCCACCGCGCGACCCATCCTGCCGCTGGAGCGGTTGCCGATGAAGCGCACCGCGTCGAGCGCCTCACGGGTGCCGCCGGCGGTGACGACGACCGTCCGGCCGGCGAGAAGCCCTGCGGCATTGCCGGCGAAGGCCCGGCGCACCGCCTGCATGATCGCCTCGGGCGCCGCCATCCTGCCGGAGCCCTCCTCGCCGCAGGCGAGCTCCCCGCTCTCGGCGGCGAGCACCTCGACGCCGCGCTCGGCGAGGACGCGCAGGTTCTCCTGTGTGGCGGGGTGCTCGTACATCGCCCAGTTCATCGTGGGCGCCACGATCACCGGACCACGGAAGGCGAGGTAGGTCGCCGTGAGCAGGTTGTCGGCGATGCCGGCGGCCATCTTGGCGAGCGTGTTGGCCGTCGCCGGGGCGACGACCATCACGCGCGCCTCGCGGGCCGCCTCGATGTGCTTGAACCACCCGCCGCTGCCCTGCCAGGCACTGTCGTCGTCGAGGACCACCGCCTGGGCGACGGCGGCGAAGGTGAGCGGCATGACAAAGCGGCGCGCCGCCTCGGTCTCGACGACCAGCGGCGCGAAGCCCTCGCGGGCCAGAGCGCGCACGAGGTCGACCGCCTTGTAGATGGCGATGCCGCCGCTGACGCCGACGAGCACCGTGCGCGCGTCGCCGGGCGATGCCGCAGGACTCGTGCCGTCACCGGCGCTCATCGCCTGACCCTCACTCCTCGCTCTCGTACTCGAGCTTGCCGTCGGCGATCTCCTCAAGCGCGATCGTGAGCAGGTTCGTGCTGCGCGTCGAGACGAGCGGCGGCGTCAGCTCCTCCATGCCCAGCGTGCCCTCGCCGAGGCTGTGGTAGTAGTTGTTGATCTGGCGCGCGCGCTTCGCGGCGATCATGACCAGCGCATAGCGCGAGCCGTCCGCGCGCGGCAGGATCTCGTCTATCCGGGGTCGGTCCACTAGCTTCCCTTTCGTTCCGCGTTGATGACCTCCGCCAACTCGGCGGCGGCCCGCTCGACGTCGTCGTTCACGACGACGTGGTCAAACTCATCGGCGCCGGCGACCTCGGACGCCGCGATCGCGAGACGTCGGGCGATCGCCGCGTCGCTCTCCGTGCCTCTTCCCCGCAGCCGCCGTCCCAACTCGTCGAGGGACGGCGGGGCGATGAAGACCAGCACGGCTTCGGGCATCGCCTCGCGCACGGCCCTGGCGCCGCGCAACTCGATCTCGAGGATCACAGCGACGCCCGCCGCGAGCTTGTCGTCGACCTCACGGCGCAGGGTCCCGTACAGGTCGCCGCTGTATTCTACCCACTCGAGGAACGCTCCTTCGGCCACCGCCTGCTCGAACCCCTCACGGGTGAGGAAGTGGTACTCGCGACCGTCGGTCTCGTCGGGTCGAGGGGGGCGCGTGGTGGCCGACACGGCCAAGGCCAGATCCTGGAGGCGCGACCGGACGAGGCTGATGACGGTACCCTTCCCGGCGCCCGAAGGCCCCGAGATGACGAAGACTCGAGGAATGTGCTCAGCCTCCGAAGAAGGCGAGCAGCTCGGACCGCTGACGTTCGGACAGACCGCCGACCGTCTTACTCGGGCTTATCCGGCACTGTTCGAGGATCTTCGCCGACTTGACGCGCCCACACTTCGGCGCCGCCATCAGAAGGTCGACGACCTTCGCGGTGAGGAGATACTCGGGCGGGGCGGCGAGCACCTCGCGGATACCGATGGCACCCTTCTTGAGTTCCGCCTTGAGGGTCGCGCGCTTGCTGCGGACCCGGTTGGCGCGCGACAGCGCGTCCATGCGCTGGTCGAGCGAACGCTCGGGGGCCGTGTTGAACTGCTTCGCTGAGCCGGACATCGGGCGCCAGTATATGTGAAGGTCGGCGGCGGCGGCAACACGACTGGACAGCGAAAGGACGTGTCTTGCTGGCCTTTTGTCGCCGCCGCCGGGAAGCGGGCGGGCGCTGCGGCGAGAGACCGGCTCAGGCGCCGGCGGTGAGCGCCGCGCCGCGCGCGTCGACGACGCGCGTCAAGCCGCGCGCGACGCACTCGGCGCGCAGCTCGTCGAGGATGCGGCGCGGCGCCTCGAGACCCGTGAAGTTGGCCGCCCCGACGGCCACCGCCGTCGCTCCGCAGGCGATGAACTCGAGCGCGTCGCGCCCGCTCATCACCCCGCCCATGCCGACCAGCGGCACCCGGGGGAGCGCCTCGGCCACCTCGGCGACCATGCGCAGGGCGATCGGCTTGATCGCCGGCCCGCAGAGCCCTCCGGTGCGATTGCCGAGGAACGGCCGCAGCGTCGCGGGATCGAGCACCATGGCGCGGAAGGTGTTCACGAGAGCGAGGCAGTCGGCGCCGGCCCCGACGGCGGCGGAGGCCGCCGAACGCACGTCGGTCACGTTCGGCGTGAGCTTCACGATGAGGAGACGTCGCGTGAGCGCGCGCACGGCGGCCGTGACCTCCGACGTCGCCCGCGCGTCGACGCCGATCGAAAGCCCGCCGTCCACGTTCGGGCACGACACGTTGAGCTCGTAGCCGGCCACGGTGGGCAGCGTGGAGCCGCCGGCCACGAGCGCCTCCTCGAGGCGCTCGACCACGGCGGCGTACTGCGCCGCGCTGTTGCCGCCGACGCTGACGATGACCGGCTGTCGCAGCGACGCCAGCGCGGGGAGTCCCTCGACGAAGGCCTCGACTCCCGGGTTCTCGAGCCCGATGGCGTTGACCATGCCGGAGGCCGTCTCGGTGACGCGCGGCGGCGGATTGCCGGTGCGCGCGTCGACGGTCACCGTCTTGGGCACGTACGCGGCATAGGGGAACTCGGCGAAGTAGTCGCCGCTGACGCGGCGCGCGATCTCGAGCAGGTCGAACGTACCCGAGGCGTCGATGAGCGGGTGCTCGAGCTCCAGGTCCCCAAGCTTGACGCGGAGGTCGACAGCCATCTCCTGGCTCACGACGCAACCACCTCGTCGAGGGCGAACACGGGTCCTTCGCTGCAGACGCGCAGCAAACCACGGCTGGTGTCGACCACGCACCCGTGACACGAGCCCGTCCCGCAGGCCATGTGCGCCTCGAGCGAGGCGTACCCTCCGAGGCCCGCAGCCGCGGCCCAGCGCTGCACCGCGGCGACCATCGGCAGAGGCCCACAGCAGTACAGCGTCGTCGAGGCGGGCACGTCCAGGTCCGAGAGCACGTCCGTGACTAGGCCGCGGCGCCCGACGCTGCCGTCCTCAGTCGCGACCCACAGGCGCGGCAAGTCGAAGGCGCCGGCGACACGCGCCTGACGGCCGTCACGGAACCCGAAGGCGGCCGTCACCTGCGCGCCTTGCCCGGCGAGCGTGTCGGCGAGGAACTGCAGCGGGGCGCAGCCGATGCCGCCGCCGGCAAGCAAGGCGCCGGTGACGCCGTGTGTCGGGAACCCGGTGCCTAGAGGGCCTGCAAGGTCGAACGCCTCGCCCACCTCGACGGCGGCGAGGCGCTCGCTCCCCGCGCCCCGCGCCTCGACCAGAAGGCCCGCGCGGTCGGCGCGCGCCGTGTACAGCGAGATGGGGCGGCGCAGCAGGAAGCCCCCGTCCGGGACCGTCACCATGACGAACTGCCCGGGTCGAGCCGTCGCCGCGATGCCGGGCGCCACCAGTTCGACGGCGGCGAACGCCCCGAAGCGCCGCACGCCGACGACGCGGCAGCGGGTCGTCGCGGCCCACTGCTCGGCGTGGGTGTGCGCCTCGGGGGGTCGAGATCTCACGTCCGACCTCCGTTCTGCGTCGCCGCGTGGAGGTCCTGCAAACAGCGCACCGACACGCGCGGGCGCCGCGCGGCCTCGATCGCCGACACCGCCGCCGACGCCCCCGCGAGCGTCGTGATGCAGGCGACCCCGCGCTCAAGCGCCGCCGTGCGGATCTCGTAGCCGTCGCTGCGTGCGCTACGGCCGAAGGGAGTGTTCACGACGAGGACGATCTCGCCGCCGGCGATCAGGTTGACGACGTGCGGCTCGCCCTGGAAGACCTTGTTCACGACCCGTACGGGGATGCCGAGGCTCGTGAGCGCCGTCGCCGTGCCGCGCGTGGCGTAGATCGTGAACCCGAGCATGTGCAACCGCTGCGCGAGGATCGTCGCCGCGGACTTGTCGCTGTCGCACACCGAGAGAAAGACGCAGCCCTCGAGCGGCAGCGGCGCCCGCGCCGCCGCCTGGGCCTTGCCGAAGGCGGTCGGGAAGTCGGCGGCGATGCCCATGACCTCGCCGGTCGACTTCATCTCCGGCCCGAGGCGCGTGTCGGTGCCGGGCAGGCGGTTGAACGGCAGCACCGCCTCCTTGACGCTGACGTGCTCGGGGACGAGGCGATCGGGCAGGGAGAAGTCGTGCAGCCGCTCGCCGAGGATCACGCGCGTCGCAAGCTTCGCGAGCTGTACGCCCGTCGCCTTGCTCACGAAGGGCACGGTGCGCGAACCGCGCGGGTTCACCTCGAGGACGTAGAGGCGGTAGTTCTGAAAGGCGAACTGGACGTTGATGAGACCCTTCACGCCGAGCCCCAGGGCGAGCTGGCGGGTCTGGCGCCGGACCTGCTCGAGCGTCCCCTCGCCGAGCGAGAGCGACGGGATCACGCAGGCCGAGTCGCCGGAGTGGATCCCGGCCTCCTCGACGTGCTGCATCACCGCCCCGACGTAGACGTCCTCCCCATCGCAGATCGCGTCCACGTCGACCTCGATCGCATCCTCGAGGAAGCGGTCGATGAGGATGGGGTGGTCGGGACTGACGCTGACCGCGTGTACCATGTAGCGCACCAGCTCCTCACGCCCGTAGACGATCTCCATGGCGCGGCCGCCGAGCACGTACGAGGGGCGGACGAGCACGGGGTACCCGATCTCGTCCGCCACCGTCGCCGCCTGCTCGGCGGTCGTCGCGAGACCGTACTCCGGACAGCTGATCCCGAGCTCGCGGAGCAGCTCGCCGAAGCGGCCGCGGTCCTCGGCGAGGTCGATCGACGACTGCGGCGTGCCCAGGATCGGCACACCAGCCTCGGCCAAGTCGGCGGCGATCCTGAGCGGCGTCTGGCCCCCGAACTGGACGACGACGCCGAGCGGGCCCTCGTTGGCGACGACGTTCATCACGTCTTCGTAGGTCAGCGGCTCCACGTACAGCCGGTCGGACGTGTCGTAGTCGGTCGACACGGTCTCGGGGTTGCAGTTCACCATGATCGCCTCGTAGCCCATCTCCCGCGCGGTCATGGCGGCGTGCACGCAGCAGTAGTCGAACTCGATGCCCTGACCGATGCGGTTCGGGCCGCTGCCGAGGATCACCACCCGTTCCCGATCTCCGGGGACGGCCTCGTTCTCGTCCTCGTAGGTCGAGTAGTAGTACGGTGTCTCGGCCTCGAACTCGGCGGCGCAGGTGTCGACCGCCTTGTACACCGGCGTGACCCCGTGCTCGAGGCGCAGGGCGCGGATCTCGCGCTCGCCACGCCCGGTGAGCTCGGCGAGGCGGCGGTCCGAGAAGCCGTACCGCTTCATGCGCCGGAGCAGGTCCGCGCCGAGCGTGCCGCTCTCGCGCACTTCGTGCTCGAGCTCGACGACGTCGCGCAGTTCGGCGAGGAAGAAGGGCGAGACACCCGTCGCCTCGTGCACCTCGTCGATCTCGAACCCGTGCCGGAACGCCTGGAGGACGAGCTCGTAGCGCTCGCAGCTCGGCACGGCGAGGGCCCTCTGGATCTCCGGGCGGGTCACCGGCAGCTCGGGCGGGGTCTCGAGCTCGCGCGAGCGCATGGCCTTGAGGAACGCTTCTTTGAACGTTCGACCGATCGCCATCGCCTCGCCGACACTCTTCATGTGCGTGGTCAGCTCGCGATCGGCGAGGGGGAACTTCTCGAACGCCCAGCGCGGCATCTTGACCACCACGTAGTCCAGCGTCGGTTCGAAGCTCGCCGGCGTCTTCTTGGTGATGTCGTTCGGGATCTCGTCGAGCGTGTAGCCGACAGCGAGCTTGGCGGCGATCTTCGCGATCGGGAAGCCCGTCGCCTTCGAGGCCAGCGCCGACGAGCGCGAGACGCGCGGGTTCATCTCGATGACAACGACCTCGCCCGTGTCGGGGTGGACGGCGAACTGCACGTTCGACCCGCCGGTGTCGACGCCGATCTTGCGGATGATCGCTTTGGCGGCGTCGCGCAGCTCCTGGTACTGCGGGTCGGTGAGCGTGAGCGCCGGCGCCACCGTGACGCTGTCGCCCGTGTGCACCCCCATCGGGTCGATGTTCTCGATCGCGCAGATGATGACGACGTTGTCGGCCCGGTCGCGCATGACCTCGAGCTCGAACTCGTGCCAGCCTGCGACCGACTCCTCGAGCATGACCTGCGTGATGGGGCTCAGGCGCAGACCGTTGGCGACGATGTGCCGCAGGCCCTCGCGGTCATGGGCGATCCCCCCGCCGGTGCCGCCGAGCGTGTACGCCGGCCGCACGACCAGGGGCAGGCCGAGATCGTCGGCCGCCGCCTCGGCCTCGGCCGGCGTGGTCACGATGGCGCTGCGCGGCACGCGCAGGCCTATCTCTCCCATCGCCGTGCGGAACTCGTGCCGGTCCTCGGCGCGGCGGATCGCCTCGGCGTCGGCGCCGATCATCTCGACCTCCCAGAGGTCGAGCACCCCGGCGTCCTTCAGCTCGGTAGCGAGGTTGAGCGCCGTCTGACCGCCGAGCGTCGGCAGCACGGCGTCCGGCCGCTCGACTTCGACGATGCGGGTGAGGGTCGCCAGATCCAGGGGCTCGACGTAGGTGCGCGTGGCTAGATCCGGGTCGGTCATGATCGTCGCCGGGTTCGAGTTGACGAGCACGACCTCGTAGCCCTCCTCGAGCAGCACCTTGCATGCCTGGGCGCCCGAGTAGTCGAACTCGCACGCCTGTCCGATGACGATCGGCCCTGAACCGATGATGAGGATCTTGGAGAGATCGTCGCGGCGCGGCATCAGTCGCGCTCCTTGAAGCGCCGCATCTCGTCGGCGAAGCGCTCGAACAGGTACAGTGAGTCGTGCGGGCCGGGCGACGATTCAGGGTGATACTGGACGGAGAAGGCGAAGAGGCCGGGCGCCGCCAGCCCCTCGACGGTCCCGTCGTTCAGGTCCACGTGCGTCACCGCGCTGCCGCCGTGCTCCTCTCCATCGTCGCGCACGGCGAAGCCGTGGTTCTGCGTCGTGATCTCGATCGTCCCCGTGCGCAGGTCCTTGACCGGGTGGTTGGCGCCGCGGTGGCCGAACTTGAGCTTGTAGGTCCGCCACCCGAGGGCGAGGGCGAGCAACTGATGCCCGAGGCAGATGCCGAAGACCGGCGCCTTGCCGACGAGGTGCCGAAGCGTCTTGACGGCGTACGGCACGGCGGCCGGGTCGCCGGGTCCGTTGGAGAGAAAGACGCCGTCGGGCTGCTGCTTGAGGAGCTCGCGGGCGCTGGTCCGCGCGGGCACGACGGTGACGCGAAAACCGCTGCCCGTGAGGTAGCCCAGCATGGACCGCTTGACGCCGAAGTCGACGGCGACGACGTGGAAGCGCTCGTCCGCCGTCGCC
>Ga0315289_10003922_pt1 | contig 22395 bp, 13 predicted proteins | sample YL17G11_40_MG_FD_203452 | JGI IMG/M metagenome (GOLD analysis project Ga0315289, IMG submission 203452) | Sediment microbial communities from Yellowstone Lake, YNP, Wyoming, USA - YL17G11_40 | ecosystem: Environmental > Aquatic > Freshwater > Lake > Sediment | place: USA: Wyoming | collected... | reverse complement strand
GATGTCGGCGATGAAGTTGCCAACCATCACACAGTCCGGCAAGCTAACGCCTTTCCATGCCCAACCGGATGCGATAGTAAAGGATTGGACTCCCGAAGTCCACTTCGTCGTGCCCGGTCCGTTGCAGGTTACTGCGCCCCCGGGACACCCGTTTGAAGTCAGCGGCACATTGTCTTCCTTAAGACGAACTATAAATGTCAATGTACCGGTACCTACCGTGTGGCGGTAAAGAGCGATAATGAGCGAGTCCGTCTTGAATCCCCAGGACGGCGGATTTAATGTCGTCGCCATGTGATTGCCATTTGCCGGAGCCCAAACGCTTGTCGGCGTACCCGAATCATTGTAGAGCCACATCGGAACCTGCGCATGGGACAGATTTGGCATCGCAACTAAAACGGCCAGAACCAAACCTGCTAAAATTGTGCGTTTTGTAAACATAAAAAACCTCCTAAGAAAAACAACTTCCTCTTTCATTCTATAAATTTCCCTTATTCGCGTGTAAACCGGTACCGGTTAATCACTTGATAACAAGCAATTAACCCAATCACATGAGTTGCAGTATATCCCGTTGCGAAAACGGCTTCGGAAGCAAAACAAAAACAATCCGCGGCCTGTTTCCGGGCGGGAATGAAGCCTTCGAGTACAAGACGACTAAATATAATAGAATTTACTCAAAGAGTCAACCCAAAAATGATACCCCTGCCATATCTTTTCGCGCCTGCTTGGGCATTGGTTTTCAGTTAACATGACAGAAATAAACATATTACCCTTATCGCCTTCGCGCGGCGTCCGCCAAATTCCGCGCTACGCCTCCTGCCTCCTCGCCTCAGAGCGTTGATCTGCAAGAAGTTCTTCCGGATATTCCATTCTGGGCAATATGGTGCGAGGCTTTGCCCGCAATTGCAGTTCGGTAACATCCAAAAAGTGATTTATTCGAAGAGAGCATGAAAACCCGTTGAAACCCATGAGTTTCTCAGGCGTTCAAAACAGAGACAATAGCAAAAAATGAGCCTGGCGTTATGTCTTCGCGTATTTTGAGCGGTTTGGTGGTGGCAATTCTCATGTCACATCCGGCATTCGGATCTGGAGCGAAAGGATTCGGAGCAGGGATAATTCTTGGTCAACCTTCCGGTGTCTTGCTGGCCGTTTCGCCGCATGAGCGATTGCTCCTAAATTTCGGGGCGGCGTGGTCTTGGGATGACTGGCTGATGATTCTGGCTGACTGCAAATTCAGGGACTATTTGACGCCGTCGTCGCTTCACCTGGCTGGTTACTATGGCCTTGGTGTCTATGGTGGTTCTTCGAATGCTCGTCAGGGAATTTTTGGAATCAGGGTCCCTCTCGGTGTAGACTACCGTTTTCCTTACACAAACCTTGAAGTTTTCGGAGAAATCGTTCCAGGTCTCGAGATGTTTCCTGAGACACGGGCTCGGCTGCAGGCTGGGATAGGGGTTATCTTGTGGTTCTCGCGGCACTTTTGACAGGGAAGCCTGATACTCTCGTGCCGTTTCTTGAAAGGTAGTCTCGCCGAGGCGGGTCGCCTGACCCGCCCTCAATCTGCCATCATCCCTAAGGGCGGCCTCTGGCCGCTCTCGCTTTCAGAAGAGCGGGCAGGCAGAGCCAGCCCGTAGGGCACAAAAGGCCATAGTGGGTGTTTCGCCTGCCAGTACCTTCGATCGCCGCCTTTGGACCTCCCAGACCCAGGATGGTGACAGTGGGCCAGGAGTGGCTCAGGAGGAGAGGCATGCCGCGAGGAGGATAGCTGGATCGGGTCATTTGAGTTGAAGAGGAAATGCTGGCTTGCCGAGCATCGTTGTAAATCCTTTTAATAACAAATGTTTAAATCATCTGACCCAAAGGTTGGAGCGAAGTTTGCGGTAGGAGAGAAATGAGTCTGCACGCAAAAAATGCTTGCTTTTCTCGGATTTATTTAGTATATATTGTAGTGCAAATATAGAAGGAAAAATCGTAATATATTGGTTTTGATGACCCTCCCGGTGAGCAAGCGCTGGGGAAGGGTAAGGCTTAAGTGTTTCATAAATGTAAAGGAGATTAGCGATGAAGAAACTTGGTTTAGTTTTGCTCTGTCTTGCGGTCTGCACGACTTGGGTGTTTGCCGATGGAATTACTCGCGATTTGACACCCGTGCGCGACGGACTGACACTGCCCTCCCTCGGGCAGCGCGGCGACTGCGAGTTGGGTCTGAGTGTTATCGGAGCCGCCTATTATTTCTCTTGGGATCCAGGTGAAGGCATCAAGCTCTATGTGGATCCTGCGATTGACCAGACTTGGGGCGAGTGCCTGCCGCCATACTATCCAATGACGGTGAATTCGGTTGCATTCTACTTCTATCTTTATGCGGACTCCCTTAGCACCGTTGGCTACACGGCTTGCTTTGAGATTGATGTCGAATGCCCGAAGAACATTTGCAGAAACTACCCAGATAAATGCAACGGCCCGGGCGATGCGATTTGTGCCCAGCAGTATTGCTACACTTTCACGGCGGATGACTGGGTGGCTGGAATGGTCGGTCTTAATGCGCCGTTTGTGGATCCGTGCTGCGTGGCCGAGCCATTCTTCTTTGGCGTCACGCTGATTTCGTGGGATGGCCCAGCGGGTCTTTGCCCCGGTGTTCTCTCAGAAGAGCTGCCGGTTGCGAATCAGGACTGCAGAGTGTGGTCCCATTTCTATGGTGGCGCCCCTCTCGGCCTTTGCTGGTTCAATGTGAGTTCGGATTATGTAACGCCGTGGGGTCCGTGGCTGCTGTGGGCTGAGGTAACTTCCGAAGTGGCGTGCGAGCCGGTTGTTTGCGTGCCTTGCCCGCATCTCTATCCGGGTGATGATTTGACCTGTCCTATTTTAGTCAATACCGCGCCCTGGACGCAGACAATTGACCTGTGCCAGTATTGCCCGGACTATGATAAGCGGGTGGAATACCCCGGTGGATCCTTCTCAGGCGCTGGTCCGGATGTGGTATTGAAGCTGGATTTTCCACCGGAGCTTCCGCAGGTGTGCTTCACGATCACACTCACCCCGCAATGTGCCAGCCCGACCTTCTTCCGGCTACGCTCATGGATTGCGGATCAGTATGGCGTGTTCTATGATGGAAACCCGGCGAACCCTGGTGCTATGGTAGCCCAGACCTACGACTTCACGCCGGCCGGCTTGGGCTGCTTGCCGAACGCGACTTATTGGCTCTATATTGACACGCGCAATGACGCTTGCTGCTGCCCGGTTATCGTAACCTATACAGGTGACACGCCGTTGCCCGTCGAGCTGAAGTCGTTTGAGGCCGTTTCGGGTGACCGCATGGTAACCTTGAACTGGACGACAGCCACCGAGCTGAATAATGAATATTTCGAGGTGCAGCGCAGCACAGCAGCGAGTGACTGGACGATGATCGGTCAGGTTTATGGTGCCGGAACGAGCGTGACCGAACACAGCTACACCTATGTTGACCGTGCCGTGGTCAATAGTGTAACCTACACCTATCGTCTGCTGTCGCACGACATCAATGGTGAAGTCCACGAATATGCAAAAACGGAGGAAGCGACGCCTGGTGTGCCGATGCCGACCGAATACGCCCTCAGCCAGAACTTCCCGAATCCTTTCAACCCGAATACAAGTATCAGCTTTTCGGTGAAAGAGGCGGGCTTTGTGAGCCTGAAGGTTTACAACCTAATTGGTCAGGAAGTGGCAACGCTGGTGGCGCGTGAAATGCCGGCTGGCAACTACCCTGTGAGCTTCACGGCGACCGATTTGCCATCGGGTGTCTATGTGTATCGTCTCGAGGTGAATGACTTCACCGCCCAGAAGAAGATGGTTCTTCTGAAGTAAGTCAATCCAACAGGTGCCCGTGAATGGGTTATTTGAGGGCCCTGATGAAGTCTGTTCGCTCCGTGGCGAGCAGGCGCGCGGGATTCCTGATTTAGGGATGGATGGCATATGAAAAGAAACGGGCACGGAAAGCCATTTCGTGCCCGTTTCTTTCTTTCGTGTTCTTTGACTTCTCTAGTGTCGTTTCTAAAAAGGTTTGCCCGATGTTTTCATGGTTCACTAGTGCCGCTTTCAATAAGGTGTGCTCGGTGCGCGCCGTTGTGGCTCTCCAGAGCCGCAATGGCACCATCGTGGGTCTGGAGACCCGCGACGGCGACCAAACCTTTTTGAAAAGAGCACTAGGCGGGACGCTCCCGCGTCTCGCATGTCCCCCACCGAGGACGGTGGGGGCTAGTGGAGAAAGCGGAGGCGTGTGGCCTAGTGCGGAGAAGAACGAGACAACCTTTCGAGAAAGGGCACTAATAGCGCTTTCATTCATTGTCTCAGAATAATTAACAACTATTTGGGAGGTAACTCATGCGTAAGAATCTACCTTTATTAGTTCTACTCGTACTGGTTTTGCCCGTTGTCTTGTTGGCCGCCGTGCCCTTGAGACAGCAGCAGGCCGCACCGACACCCGCCGTGTCGTTGCCGACCGTGCAGGACAAATCCACCTTTAATGACGGGTGGATTGATGTTGAGAAAGTCATTCCGGTGCCCATGATGGGTGGTCGGGGAGATCACTTGGACTACTTCGACAGCACTCTCACACTCGATGATTTTGAGGGCAGTCAGCCGGCGTGGACCAGCGCGGATATTACTTCTGGATTGTTCTGGATGCTGTGGGACACGCTAACACTTGGCGGAACGGGTTTGTCATGGTGGTGTGGTGACACCTGTCTGGCTAAGTCTGGTACCGCCGGAGGCTACAACAACCACTGGCTGCAGTACTTGATTTCGGATACCCTTGATCTAACCAGTGCCACTGCTTGCACATTGAAGTTCCAAGCGCACTGGAAGTGCGAGGTTCCGGGAGGCGAGCCAGCTGGCTACGACATGTGGGATGGCTGGAATGTGTGGGTGTCCACCGATGCTGGAGGCACATGGACTGTAGCTCAGCCGACCGCGCCGGCCTACACAGGCGCCAGCTCCTACGCGTTTGGTTACGAGTGGGGTATGGGCCCGGGGATTCCCGCCTATGGGGATATCCTCAACAAGGATGTTTTTGTAGAGTGTGTCTTTCCTCTTACAGGCGCTCAGGGCCACAGCGATGTTCTCGTACGGTGGGCTTTCTGTTCGGATCCCCAGTTTTGCACCTTGGACGACTCGTCTTTCTATGGTGTGATCATTGACAGCATTCGCATCAAGGACGGAATGGCTACCCTGCTCTATAATGGTGGCGAGCTCGACGAGTTCGTGATCAGTGCGGCTCCGCCAGCCACGGATAATTGGGTGTACGACAATACAACCTACTATTCAGCCACACATAGTTGGTGGGCAACCATGCCGACCTACAACTCTAACCGTTCGATTGTCTCTTTTCCCATCACGCTGCCTGTTGGTTACGACAATCTGCGGATTCGCTACTGGGTATGGTGTGACATGCCGGACTGCCCCTCCTCGGGATTCCAAGACTACTACTCCATTCTGATCAATAACAACGATGATTGTCCGTCATGGGAACAGGTTGTCTATGATTACGGCGCGACCAACGGCGAAAGCCCACCGGGTGGCAACTCGCTCCTCGGCTGGGTCAGAAGAACAAAAGGACTCGTCAGTGGCTCGTATACAGCCATTGATATCAGCGCCTACGCTGGACAGACCGTGCGTATTGCCTTTAATCACCAGACTGACGGCGACGACGACGGTGGCATCGGAACGGGTCTCCATATTGACGATGTGGAGGTTTATGCCGTCCGCGCCTATGAGCATGACCTATCCTGCAGTGAAGTGATTGTTCCTTTCCCAACCACGGTTGGACTCACTCGGCCTTTCGGGTACAGAATTGTCAATGAGGGCCTTGGCAATGAGGGCACAGTGATTCGGTCCCAATATTGGGTTTTCCGACCGAACGGCACGCAGCAAATCACCGCAAGTCCTGTGATGGATTCTACCACCCTCGTTCCGACCCAGGACACGGTATTCACACAATACAATGTGAATGCTGGGACTTGGGTGGCATGGACACCCGATGTAACCGGGTCATATTTGCTGCGGGCGCGGAGTAACCTAATCACAGACCTGGATCGTAGCAATGATACAGCATCGACGCCGACGAATGTGCCGCTGAATCCCGATTTGAACTTGGCGGTTACAGTCCGGCCCGCAGGCGAATATGAGTTGGGCTACCACCCGAGGCTGAAAGAGAATGCCTACTTGAATCCGCGCTATGTCCGCTACACTCCGGCGGCGGATGGTGTTCCCGGCGGCACGGTAAGCGCTTTTGAGATTTCGAAGGTTCGGGTCATGTGGCAGTATGATGATGTCCTGGCCGACACAGGTGCGACCACCTGGATCGAATTCTGGGAAGCGGGGACGGATGCATCTCCGGGGAAACTGATCAATCGCGTCTCGACCCGAATTGATACCACCGAAACGGTCGGGATCCAGAGCATAGTGCGCTGGTGGAATTTGGACCTTACCGGCAAGATCGGGCTCCAGAATCTTTCCGGCAATTTCTGGGTCTCGCTGACTGCGAAGGACAGTATTGGCGGAGGGCCGCTGCCTCTTCCGATGGGAAAGAGTTCGTCCCCTGCTGCCTACGACGGCCATCACTTTGTCATTCGTTTGGACAGCGGGAGTGTCTTTAGACCATCTCCGGGGCGTTATCTTCTCGAAACGACCATCAAGCCCTACACCGGAGTGACACCTGCCGACCCGGATACGCACACGATATTCGTGTTTACCATTCCAGATGGGCCTGGTCCGGAGAGCAAGGGACTCAAGCTGCGCTGGACACCGAGTGTCGGTGCTCTCGGCTACAACATCTATCAGAGCACGAGCATTGATCCGGCCATATTCCAGTACATCGGAACGACGACTCAAACGGAGGCGTTTATGGGCGTCTATATGGATTCGATTCCTCGGATGAACTACTTGATTAAGGCGACCAACCATCTGCCAAGTGGCTCGTCCGCGTTTCTTGGCTGCGGTTACACCACGGGAACGGATACCATAAAGAGCTACCCATGCGATACCCTGCGTTTCCTCGTGAACTGGGGAACTTGCAGTTGTGATTACATCGTGCTCGAGTATCAAGGTGTGGGCAGGGGTCCATTGCATTGCGGAAACAAGTCCCTCTACATCTGGCGAGACGGTGCTGTGGAGACCATGCAGGCTTGGAAAGTGAGAACGGATGTGGCACCCGGTTATTATACCTACAGCGTCACTTGCCGGCCAAGTGGTGCCACAAAGACGATCGTGATTCATGTAGATCCTTAATGCCTTTAGCGGCAGAAATTTAGAACCCTCCAGCGAAAGCAGCCTGCGGGAGCAATCCCGCGGGCTGTTTTCTTTGTCGGTGTTTTCCAATCTTGTAATTGACGCGTGAATTTCGTATATTCGACACCGGATTGCAGTCTGAACAGAAAGGCAATAGAATGACGCCGTTGGAGAGGTTGCTTGCCAACCGTCGTGCTTGGGAAAAAGCGTATGCCGAGAGGGGAGGAGTACCGGCGGGAAAGAGATTCCGCACGACTTCTTCGGTGGAGGTCCCGCCTCTTGTTTGGCCGGAAGACCCCGCGGTTGCCGCTGACTACAACGAGAAGCTCGGCTTCCCGGGACAATTCCCTTTCACTCGCGGCATCCATTCGAGCATGTACCGCGGCAAGCTATGGACAATGCGGCAGTTTTCAGGATTTGCGACGCCGGAAGAGACAAACGAGCGGTACAAGTACTTGTTGTCCAGTGGCGGCACGGGTCTTTCTGTCGCCTTCGATCTGCCGACGCTCATGGGCCGCGATGCTGACGACACTTGGGCGGCGGGCGAAGTTGGGAAGTGCGGCGTCGCTGTCTCATCCTTGGAGGATATGGAGACGCTCTTCCGAGATATTCCGCTGGGGAAGATCACGGTTTCGATGACCATTAATGCGCCCGCCGCCATTATTTGGGCGATGTTCATTGCCGCGGCGGAGAATCAGGGCTGGAAGCGTGCTGCGTTGGGGGGCACGATTCAGAATGACATCCTGAAGGAATACATTGCTCAGAAGGAATTCATTTTCCCGCCGGAGCCTTCGGTCAAGTTGGTGGTGGACACCATCGAATTCGCGGCGCGGGAAATGCCGAAGTGGAATCCTGTCTCTATCAGCGGCTACCATATCCGTGAGGCGGGCAGCACGGCCGTTCAGGAGTTGGCGTTCACTCTGGCGGATGGAATGGCCTATGTGGACGCTACTTTGGCGCGAGGTCTCGATATTGACGAGTTTGCGCCACGCTTGAGTCTCTTCTTCAATTCGCATTTGGATTTCTTTGAAGAGATTGGCAAATTCCGAGCGGCCCGACGCATCTGGGCCAAGAAAATGCGCGACAAATATCATGCGAAGAGCGAGCGCTCGCTTTTATGTCGTTTCCATACGCAGACTGCAGGGTGCAGCCTGACCGCTCAGCAGCCGGAGAACAATCTGATGCGTGTGGCTTTCCAAGGTCTTGCGGGCGTTTTGGGGGGAACCCAATCGCTTCATACGAATTCAATGGATGAGACATTAGCCTTGCCGTCTGAGAAGGCGGTGAAGCTGGCGTTGCGCACGCAGCAGATTATCGCCCATGAAATTCTCGCCGGCTTGCCAATAGATCCGCTGGGCGGCAGCTACTTTGTTGAAGCCGTCACTGATGCGATGGAGCAAGGAGCTGAAGAATACTTCCAGAAGATTGACGCGATGGGCGGAGTTGTTCCGGCAATTGAAGCCGGTTTTTTCCAGCGGGAAATCGCCCGTGCGGCGTTCACCTATCAACAGGAAATCGAGCGCGGGGAACGGATTATCGTCGGCATCAACGACTATGTTGAGGAGGGAGAGGGGATAGAAATCCCCATTCTCAAGATCGAGGCAGATAAGATTGGCGAGGTGCAAAGCCGCAAGCTATCGGCGCTGCGGAAGCGCCGGGATGCCAAACGCGCTCAAGAGTGCCTGGATAATATTAAAGAAGTCACCGAAAAAGGTGAGAATGTCATGCCCTATCTCATCAAAGGAGCCCATGCCTACTGCACTTTGGGCGAAATGGTGCGCGTCTTGTCTGAGGTCTATTCAGAATATGAAGAACCGGCGTTCTTCTGAGCAAAATCGCTTGACTTTTACGCAAAGGATTCTATATTTTGTTTTTTTGAAAGATTCGTTTGCGCCCGTAGCTCAAAGGATAGAGCAACAGCCTTCTAAGCTGTGGGTTGAAGGTTCGAGTCCTTTCGGGCGCACGCCCGAAGGGAGATGCCTGACGCACTTTGACATTCGATTGCGTCGAGAATTGTGGTGGCTGTAGCTCAGTTGGTTAGAGCGTCTGACTGTGGCTCAGAAGGTCGGGGGTTCAATTCCCCTCAGTCACCCCACCTCGTTCTGGGCGGTTGACGCGCCCACTACTAGCCGCGACCTCCGGTCGCAGATAGACACCGGCCCCATCGTCTAACGGTTAGGACATAAGATTTTCGATCTTATAATGGGGGTTCGATTCCCCCTGGGGTCACAGGGCTTTTTGTGAGAGTGGATATGCTGCCGCAAAAATATAGGTTGATACAGAAGCACACAATAAATTTCTTATTGATGCTACTTATCGGCATTATTGCCAGCACTTTGGCCTACTATATTGCGCTTCCGTTGGCCAGTACGCTCAAAGCTACACCTGTTCCGATGAGGGTGGTCACTATTCTGGTTGCCCTATCTCTTTGTTTTGCTCTTATATATTGGCTCATTCGAGAGAATGTAAGCCCGTATGACAGAGCTCGCATTCGCCTCCGCCTGTTGGAACGAGATCCGAACCGGCTTTGGGCCATATCCTGCAGGATCGCAGGGGTCACCAAAAAGGTGAACAAGCAGCTGGAGAAATCCAGACTCGACTGGTTAATGCCCCTGCTCAGCGAGGTTCAACGCGAGGTGGAAAGATCTCTATCTTCGCCTGAGGCACCTGGACTTAGTGGCCGCAAATCACTCAGCGAAAGAATGGATCACTTGGAGGCCGCCCTCACTGCGAGTTACAGGGAGGAGTTGGAGGAGGCTCTCAGGTGGGAATGGTACGAGGAGCTGCCAGAAGCTGTGAAATTGAAGAACCTCAGGAATTTCCTCAACAAGATTCTCGACTGGCCGCGCTACAGCCAGCTGAAAAGAGCGCTAAGAGGAAAGAGTTACGAGCAATTGAAAGACGTTCTTAAGCCGCGAGGCATAAGGGATTTGGAGGAAGCTCGCAAGAGAAAATGTTATAAAGATTTGGAGGCATCATTAAGTGGCGTGTCGTATGTTGAGGCTCTTATGGATGTGTTTTGCGAGATGAAGGTCATAGAGATGAGAGAGGCTTTGGAAAAGCTCTTCGATTTTCGACCGTGTCTCTTTCGCCGAAAAGCACGAATGCATCTTGCCAATTGGCTTGATAGAGTCAGTTTTAATCGGCTAGTTGAAAGCCTGGATGACACGAGGAAGATATTGCGACAATTGGACGATCTCAAACCCGCCGAGAACTGGAAGACAACATTTCAGGCTTTTGCATGGACGATGAGGGATATAGAATACAAGGTAAAGCAAAATAGAGGTATTGAGGAATTCTTGCGAAGTATAGAGAGGGAACAGAAAGCGATTAAGAAGCACAGAGAGCACGTTGGTACAGTCCTTCAAATTGTCGGTGAAAGATCAACAGGAAAAGCCGTCGAACTCTTGGGCAAGGCTCTCATTTATCAGGGGGACGAATGGGGCGATGTCCACAGATTTCTCATAAAACGTGCCGATTGTCGACCAGGATTCAGCTTAGGAAAGCTGTTGAATGTCGAACAATTTCTGGTGAAACAGGGGAATGGGGAATCGGAAACAGTTGCAGGCTTTGACGAGGCCGGAATGCTCAAGTTCCTTTCAGCCCGTGGAGAAAGGGTGAGGAGAATTTGGAAGAATTGCGGATCCATATTGAAAGAGGCAGGATTGATAAGACTGCAGGCTGATTGCCTTAGCAAAGAAGAAAATACGAGAGCGGTAAGAACCGTTCTGACACTTAGCTATAGTGTTATCGTAAGGGATATTCTCAAAACCTCGATAGAGAAAATGCTTTGGAATCGTGACGGACCGGTCGAAGAGGGAAACTTCGTTTACACAGAACAAGATCCCCTGCAGGTCTATATTCTTCAAAGCAATGAAGCTGGAGGCGGTGAGGACAAAATGATGAAAGATGCGATGGAGGAAGTCCTTACAAGAGAAGGGTGTCTGAGATGCTCAATTATCACACCTGAAGTTGCAAAGGCAAGTTTCGCTGACTTCAAAATTGATGTAGTTCTCCTCGGCTTTGAGTGCGTGACAAAAAACGGCTGGTTCATCCATCCAAGGGGTTTGGGCGAGCCTATTAAGGATATTCTTGATGCGCTTAGGAAAAACAACAAGGCGAGCGAGGATGAGGAGAAGAATAACACGCCCTTGGTGCTCGCGGTGGGAGAAGCATACAAGGTTCAAGATGAGTTTAACCTTTATGATCAGGACACGAGTTCCTTGAGTTTCTACGGCCCTCATTTGGTTGACTACATTGTGACTGACTGCGATATCGTCGATTCAGTTCACCCTGAAGAAGAGCCAAAGAAGCCTGACTTTAGTAGGCACGCCTTGCGCAAGAAAGTGGAGCCAAAACCCAAGGTTCTGATTGATCTATCATGTTGCATCGATTACTCCAATAGGACTCTTGAACAACAACTGACTCCCAAGAAATGACTTGTCGGTCAACCACCAAGGGACCACCAATTGGATTTGCCAATTTCACACTTGGAAAATCTTGATGATTTAGCTAAAATAGTCGTGAGGGATCAAACTATGGCAACTCGCATCGTCGAACTTTTGGGGACAGAAGCCAAGGATTTGCTTGAGTACAAATGCAAGGGCATTCCCAAAGAGCAATTGCATCTTCCCGGTCCCGATTTCGTGGACCGCATCTACATTCATTCCGACCGTCCCGCAAATGTATTGAACAATCTTCAACGGATTCTCAATACCGGGCGCATGGCGGGGACGGGATATGTCTCATTTCTTCCTATTGACCAGGGAATTGAGCATTCGGCAGCGGCCTCTTTTGCTCCGAATCCCATTTATTTCGATCCCGAGAACATCGTCAAGTTGGCAATCGAAGGAAGCTGCAATGGTGTGGCATCCACCTTGGGAGTGTTCGGTATGATAACCCGCAAATACGCTCACAAAATCCCGTTCATCGTGAAGCTCAATCACAACGAACTGCTGACTTATCCAAACAAATACGACCAGATTGAATTCGGCAGCGTGGACCAGGCGTTTAACCTCGGAGCGGCGGCGGTCGGTGCGACGATATATTATGGTTCGGAAGAAAGCGCGCGCCAGATTCAGGAAGTGCGGCATATGTTTGAATATGCGCACGAACTCGGACTGGCGACTGTGCTTTGGGCTTACTTGCGAAATGACGCCTTTAAAACGGCTGAGAAGGACTATCATGTATCGGCGGATTTGACAGGCCAGGCGAATCATTTGGCGGCAACGATTGAAGCGGATATTGTTAAGCAGAAGCAGCCGGAAAATAATGGCGGCTTCACCGCATTGAATTTCGGCAAGACTCACAAGAAGGTCTATGGCGAGCTGGTGCCTGAGCACCCAATCGAATGGACGCGATGGCAGGTTGTCAATTGCTATATGGGGCGCGTCGGTTTAATCAATTCCGGCGGCGCATCAGGGGCAAATGACTTGGCGCAAGCGGTGAGAACGGCAGTGATTAACAAGCGTGCAGGCGGCATGGGTCTAATTTCTGGCCGCAAGGCATTTCAAAAGCCAATGAAGGATGGCGTCGAACTCCTGAATGCCATTCAGGATGTTTACCTATCCAAAGAAATCACGGTAGCCTAACAAGCCATGCCGATCAATTCCGAACTTCTGGCGATTTTGGTTTGCCCGCTCTCCCACGCATCGCTTGTTGAAGAGGGTGATTTCCTCGTTTCGACCGATGCAGCGACTCGGCGTCGGTATCGAGTCGTGGATGGCATTCCTAATTTTCTCATCAGTGATTCCCAGGAATTGGACGAAGCGACCTGGGGCGAGATAATGGGACGCCATAGCACATCGGCGAAGAAATAGTCAAGATACATCGGACACAATCATCTCGGGTTTTCACATAGAGAGAGCCGCGCGGTATCCAGGAAGAATCCGTGCGGCTCTTGCTTTGGATTTGGCGATCGTTACCTGCCGGCTCTTGCTGTGCCACGACTCGATCTGGAAGGCGTGTTTTCTTCGGGATTATCTGCGAAACCTGGCAATAATTTGCGCACCAGTTCGAGCATGGCTTCATCCGAAAGCGCATCCGCTTCCATCGTCTCTTCAAAGGCAACGACTGATTTTATGGTGCGGTCATGGGCGAACTCAATTTCCAAACGGCCCAGCGAACGACCATCCCTTTGCGCCCGCACAATCGCAGCGTTCGCGACCTTCCACGGTTTCGATGCGTTTGAGCGGTAAGTGCGGCCACCGATGATGGCATCAATCATCGGAAAGGTCTCGGCCAAAGCGCTGTCAATGGCATCGCCGCAGGTTGAAAGAACAACCAGCAAGTCCGCTTTCTTGCGTAGCTGTGGAATCACTTGGCGCGCAGCCTCCATTGGGTCTTTGACTTGAACTCCATTTGGCAACTTGGTGCTGTCGCGCCGCATAATGTTCACAGGAGCGCACAAGCCGACAAAGGCAATGTCCAAGCCTTTCAATTGCTTCATAACATGGGAGGGCGCCAGAGGTTTTCCGTTCGCCGCAATATTCGCCGACACAAAATCAGATTTTGCCTCATGGCGCCTTGCATCAAAGATTTCGAGGCTTTTTTCCAGTTCCTCTTCGGAGATGTTAACGACTGAGGCTCCCAGTTCATTATAGACGGCGATGATGGGTTTTCCTTGTGTCGCGTCTGCTTCAGGACTCCCAAAAAGAAAATTGCCGGTATCGCAGTAGAGCGTCGTCGGATCTTTCGCGCGCAGGCTCTTAATCCGATCGGAACGTTTCAAGATGCCACCAACACGATGTTCGCATCCGCAGCCTTGCAGCCTTCCGTGCGTATCGTTTGAATAGACGATGATGATGCGCGTGCCCTCGCTGATTTCCGGTTTGCCGCAACTCCAGAAAATGGTGGCCAGAACAAGGACGGCAATAGATGCCCCAAACCCTCGCATCAAACTCACGGAGCTGCCGGATTTCATCATGAGTCCTTCTCCACTCATTCAAGGGACTTCATTGACCTATGCCACTCGCATTTTACAAAATCCGCGCCACATTTCAAAATGCACATCCGATATTGAGGAAACGCCGCTTTTGACATGAGAAAAACAGATGTCATTATCGTTGGCGCAGGGCCATCAGGCAGTTGGCTGGGATTTCGGCTCGCTCAGGCTGGAATTGAATCCGTTATCTTGGAGAAAGAGCGATTTCCTCGCTACAAAGCGTGCGGCGGGGCTCTTTCTGAAAAGGTCATGGAGTTCTTGCCTTTTTCGCTTGAGGAAATCGTGGAAAGGCGTATGGCAAGCGCGTGGATCGGCTACAAGCAGAAGCAAGTTCTTGTCAATCGTTTCGGTCCGGCAGGCGCGATGGTCATGCGAGACACTTTCGATGACTTCCTCGTGAACAGATACCTTATGGCAGGCGGCTCGTTTTTCGACGGGCAGCGCGCAAATTCTGTTGAAGAGACAACCGATGGAATTCATGTGACAATCAGCGGTGAAGTCTGGCGTGGAAAAATTCTTGTTGGCGCGGACGGAGCGTCCAGCTTCGTAAGGCGCGCTTGTGGATTCGGGCAACACCGTGCTCTCCTTTTCGCGCTGGCTGCGGAAATGAAGGTGGCTGAAGAGGTGATGCGATCATTAGGCAATCATGCTTGTTTCGACCTCGATGCGATTCCTAACGGCTATGGTTGGATTTTTCCAAAGAGGAATCATCTCTCTATCGGCGTCCTCACCAGTAGCCATCACTTCAGTCTGCGCGAGCATCTGAAGAGATTCTGCCAGTCTCATCCTATTCTTCGCGCGGGGGAAATCTTTCGGATGCGCGGGAGTGCGTTGCCGGTTGGTGGCTACCCGAGACTGGTCCAAAAAGACCGGGTATTACTTGTCGGAGACGCCGCAGCAACTGTTGAGCCTTTCTTGGGTGAGGGCATTTACAACGCGCTTCTTTCAGCGGACATTGCCGCGGATGCAATTATTGCTCACCTAAAACATCGCCAGGCTCTGTCTGTCTATTCCGAACGACTGGCTCGAACGGTGGATGCCAATATCGTTCATGCTCGCCGTCTGGCGAAAATCTTCTATGGCCATCTCCCGTGGACTTTTCCATTTTTTGTCCAGAATCGAATCGTCGCCCGTGCTTTTGCGCGTGAAGCCATTGGGAAATCGGATTTCAGTGCGTGCCTTCGATATTGCCTTAAGAGATTGCCACTCTTTCCTTTCAATTATCGCCAAGGAATATCGAACGCGAAAGCCTTCTCTATTGCATCCGCGTCGAACAGAGTGAATCTTGAAGAAACTTGATATTCGCGGCAGAGTCGGTATCGTGCCGTGTCGTATGCAACAACTGTGTGGCTCTTTGAATCACATGGTTGAGATGGACCTGTCCTTGATTTATTCAGGAGAAATCCTTAGATTTGCTTTGCGGAAATGTGGGCGATTTCAGTGCAGCAATAGGTTATCATCGAAAGGAGACATTTATGCACAGGTTTTCAGTCCGCGCCCGAATTGCAGTTGGCCTTGCAATAATCTGCTTCGTTCCTTCCTTCGGCTTATCCAAGACACCGTATGGGACTTCGCAGGGAGGGTCGCTCTCGCCTCGTGTCGAGGTTCTAAGCTCACGACTCGACGGAGTGCATCTGTGGCTTACGGTTGATCCAGCGGCACTTCCCTCCCCGATTGATTTGCAGGCGGGCGTTGAGGGATTGTGGGGACCGATAGTCCCCGACCAGACTGTGCTTCCTCGAACGACTTTTTTTGTTGCGATTGCGCATACTGGGACGCCGGAAGTTGAGGTGTTGTCCTGGAACACGACCAAAGTGCCGGCATCACCCGTTTCGTTGACGGACAATCTGGGCGTTGGTGAACCTGTGAGGCTTGGTGAGCCGGGAGTGTTGCGCGAGGCGCGGATTGTCCCTGTCACCATTTTCCCGGTGCAATATGAAAGCGGGGCGACCGAAGCCGAGGTGCTCGTATCCGCGGAAATTGTCATCCGAACGGGCATGGATGTCGGTGTGAATCCTCTTCTGAACCCTCGCGGTCGCGTTTCGAGTTCCTGGATTCCGGTCTATCAGAGTGTTATTGTCAACTGGCAGACCATAGATGGCTTGGACAGTGCTGAGGATCCACACATCTTGATTATTGTCCCAGGCTACTATGTGGACGAGCTCGAAGATTTTGTTGACTGGAAAGAGAAAGCCGGATATGTCGTCACCGTGGTTAGGCGAGGCGACATAGGCACCAATCCGACGGCAGACGATTTGCGCAATTACATCATGGCTCAATATGACACATTAGTTCCTACGCCGGACTATGTGATCTTTGTGGGTGACTTGACTCAGCTGGCCGCCATGTACCGGTACACGGATGACCCGATAACAATATTCAGCGACTACAGCCTATCGGGTAATTACACGGATGAGAACTACTTCGCGGCAATCGCGGGTGACGATGTGTTCCCCGACCTTTTCTTCGGGCGCTGGGTAGTGAACACCGCCGACGAAGTCACTAAGATTGCGCGGCGCACCATCCATCATGAACAAAATCCATTTGATGCCAGTTCGACTCTCGATTCATTGCGTTTTACAAAAGCCACCATGGCTTCTGATATCACGGAGCTCTCGCAAGCTCAAACCAAAAGGCATGTACGGCAGATGCTGTTGGAGCGTGGCTTCGCCCGGGTGGATACGCTCTACGGTTCCGACAGCCCCCAGCCGCTTTTCACATGGCTCCAGGATGGACGGAATTTCGTCAACTATCGAGGTACGGGATGGTCTCAAGGTTGGGCTGGCATCTATTTCTATTATGACCAAATTCCCTCTCTCGACAACTATTGGAAGTTGCCGATTGTCACGGGTATCGGCTGCGGCGGCGCGAAGTTTGACCAGCCCCCGTGTTTTGGCGAACTCTGGATGTTGGAAGGGACATTGAATAATCCTGAAGGGGCTGTGGGCTTTTTGGGGCCATGCTGGAATACGCATACGCGCTTCAATGATGTCTTGGATTCAACACTCTACAGCGCGATCTTGGACAAGGAAGTGCTCCACCTCATGCCCGCCTTTGTGGCAGGGAAGCTGATGCTCTGGGAAATTTTCGAGCCCTACTTCACCTCCTCAGGAGTGCAAGAAGTCACCGAAACAGCGATCCGCCAATACCTTTGCCTTTCAGATCCATCGCTTCAACTCTATACGCGGATTCCACAGCGTCTCAATGTGCACTATCCTTCGGGGGTTCCATTAGGCAACATAGATCTGGTGGTGAATGTGCCGAATCTCCTGCCCCTTGGTCTAGACAGTGTCAAAGTGTGCGCATGGATTGAGCCCGGAAATTTTGTTTTTGGATGGGCGACACCCTTTCAGGAAAATGTCATGCTGCCCCTAACGGTGCCGGCTTCGGCCAATGGCATCTGGCTTACCGTGACGGGTGACAATGTTCTGGCCTATCAGGCTGAGATTCCTGTCATGCCGGCCGATGAACTCATGGTGCACAATCGCTCTTTCTTGGCTGACACCCTTGTCGGTAACGGGAATGGCATTCTTGAACCCGGTGAGTCAGTTTCCTGGCAAGAGGAAGGGGTGAACATTGGGATGGAAGACGCACTGGGAGTTACGGCTGTTTTGCAGTGCGAGGATCCGCGAGTGACCATCTCGCAATCTGAATCGCAGTTTGGTGATGTTGTACCCCTCGATTCCGTGTCGGGTTCTCCACCCTTTGAATTCTCCATTTCGGATACCTGCCAGCAGGCCGATTTGCTGGAGTTTGAAGTGGTTTGGAACAGCGCCGATGGGGGACCTTGGGTGTCAAATGTCTACATTTCCTTTGCTGTTCCGCTGATTGACCTTGTTAACATCGAGGTAACGGACCTTGCAGGAGGTATATGGGATAGAGGCGAGATCGCAAAAGTCGGTCTTTGGATTGTGAATACGGGGCAGGCACCGCTTGTTCCGGCGCAGTACACGCTGCGGATAACGGATCCGTTGATCACACTGATTGACTCTGTGGCCGATGGCGACAGTGTGTCGCCCGGAAATACGCTGTATCTTGGAGATGCGGCATTCCAAATGGAAGCGAGCTCTGTAACCCCCGCGGCTCATCCGCTTCCGCTGACGATACATGTTTTCTCGAACCAAGGGACTTATGTATACGACCGAGACCTTGCCGCTTCGACGACCGTCGGTGTGATTATGAGCAGTGATCCGTTCTCGGATGCGCAGCGCCTTTATTGGGCCTATGACTTGGCCGACACCTTCTACAGCGAGCGTCCCACCTTTGATTGGCTCGAAATTGCACCTTTGGCCGGAGGACCGGGGGATACCATAGGTTTCAATCGCTCCGATCAAACTGAGCCGATTTCCGTTCCGTTCACTTTCACATACTACGGGATCAGCTTCGATTCCCTTTCGATCTCAACGGATGGATGGGTGCAGCCTGGTGCGACGACTCGAACGGACCATAGTAATGCCGCTCTGCCTGACCCATCGTATGGCCCTGACGGGCTTATCGCCGTTTTCTGGGACAACCTGTGGCGTGTGGGAGGTGAAACCGGGCAAATCGGTTACTATTATGACTCAGGTGGAGACCGGTTCATCGTCGAATGGTATCGAATTCACCACTCCAACGACAGTGTTCGCACAGCGACTTTTCAGCTTCAACTTCTGAATCCCGCGTCTCATCCAACACCTACGGGCGATGCCGTGTGGCTGATGCTTTATGACCAGATCATGGCGTCGAGTGTCCCGTTGACGACGATCGGGATTGAGAATCCTGCATCCTCGGATGGCATCACCTACGAATACAATGGCCATTACTCCGACGGTGCGACCACAATTCGCAACGACCGCATTGTCAAGTTTACTACGGAACCTCCGGTGATGGTAGCCGTTCAAACAAGGGGAAGGAGCGTCCCGAACGAATTCAGTCTGGCGCAGAATTATCCCAATCCCTTCAATCCTGCAACGACCATTGAATTCGCTCTGCCACGAACCTCGCATGTTGCGATTTCGATCTACAACCTTCTCGGGCAGCGCGTGGCAATGCTCACAGATGGTGTCCTGCCCGCGGGAATCCATCAAGTGCGTTGGCACGGTGAGGATCTATTTGGCAATAGGGTGGGCAGCGGTATCTATATCTATCGCGCCGAAACAGATTTTGGCTTTCAAGCTCGGAAGATGCTGCTGCTTCGCTAAGAGGTAGTGCAGACCGCAGCAGTTCAACCGTCGAGAATATCAAAGAAACACTATACATAGGAGCATCAAGAAATGGCCAAGAAGTGGACTCCATCCGAGGAGAAGTACCTTCTGGACAACTACGGAAAAGTACCAATGACTGAGCTCGCCGACCGATTCGGGGTAACGCGCAAATCAATTTCGGCCAAGCTCGACAAACTGCGTGCAGTTTATGGAATAAGACCCGCGGGCTCCGGGGAGCGGGGCGTTGAGCCAAGTGCACCCGCGCCGACCGCTTCGCAAGCTCTTGCGCGCCCCGTGGCGCCCAGCCGTCGTCCCCAACCACGGAAAGCGGCGCAACCGTCGCCTGCCGAGCCTGCTGTGCAGCAGACCTACGGTACTAAGGTCCCTTCCGGTCTATATATTATGACGGAAGAGGGCTGGAAGCCCATCTTGATTGACAAAGATAGAGTTTCCCAATAGCTCAGAATCCCATGCGATAATTTTCGGCGCCGCTGAGCCCTTGGACAAGAGGAGTCGGCCGCGCCGCATTTTTTTGCTTCAGTGGAGAGCAACTTTGACTTCTCAGTCATTGAAACACATTGAGCGGCTTCTGGTTCGTCATCCGGACGACGCTGAAATGATTTTGCTTAGTGCGCTGTCTGTCTGTTGGCTCACGCCGCAGAATCCGTTGGCGGCCGAGCTGCTTGGAATGTGGCAGCGGCGACAGCTCCCGATGGAGGCTCTGCGCGAAGCGGCGCTGCAACTCTTTCTTGTCGCAGGTTTTCAGGTCTCTCTCGAGGCCTTTTTTCAGATCCAGGAGGTTCTCGGGATGACACCCGAAGGGTGCTGCGAAAGCGTTGAACGCGGTTCGGCGGTTTCTTGGTTTGAGCGGGGCCAGGCACTTCAGAAAAAAGTCTACTCCCGCAATACCGAAAAACTACGAAAGAACTTGGCACGACTGTCGCCGGAGCTGTCCGAGTGGACCGTCCTCGTCGGCTACGGTCTCGTGCTGTCGCGCCCGGGCTTGGAAGCCGGGCTTCGAGAGCTTCTCGAAGTGGCTGTTCTAACGGCCCAAGGTTTTCCGCGGCAGCTTCACTCCCATTTATGCGGCGCTCTAAATCTCGGAATTTCGGCGGAAAAAGTAGGTTTGCTTCTTGAAGTAGTTGAAGCTTTGGTTGCAGAGGAGAGATTCCTGTCAGCAAGGCAGATGTGGAATGATATAAAGGCCAACTCTCTGCCATTTTGACATGTTCTCGAAAAAATCAAGCGACGGCAAATTTCTAATATTATGATTTGCAACATATTAGAAATTCGGCCTCATTTTTGCCTTTGGTGTTTAGGGTGAGGAAGGTGGAGAAGCCTGCTCCGCCCGCTATTCAGTCACTGGCTTTGAGAAATGCAGATAGAGGTTCAAAATGTCAAAAATCATCGGAATTGATCTGGGGACAACGAATTCCTGCGTCGCTGTCATGGAAGGCACCGAGCCGGTTGTCATACCCAACGCGGAAGGCTCCCGAACGACGCCGTCGGTCGTCGCTTTCACCAAGACTGGAGAGCGGCTTGTCGGTGCTCCGGCTAAGCGCCAAGCGGTCACGAACCCGCAGAAGACTGTTTATTCCATCAAGCGGTTCATGGGCCGTTTGAGATCCGAGGTTGGCCGCGAAATGGAGGAGGTGCCCTACCCAGTGGTCGAAGGTGCCAACGGACTGGCGAAAGTTAAGGTTGACGACAAGGAATATAGTCCGCCGGAGATTTCTGCAATGATTTTGCAGAAAATGAAGCAAGCGGCCGAGGACTATTTGGGCGAAAAAGTAACCAAGGCCGTTATCACGGTGCCCGCCTATTTCAACGATAGTCAGCGTCAAGCCACCAAAGACGCGGGGCAAATCGCGGGCCTCGAAGTCCTTCGTATCATCAATGAGCCGACCGCCGCGAGCCTTGCCTATGGTTTGGACAAGAAAAAGAACGAAACCATCGCTGTCTTCGACCTCGGCGGAGGCACTTTTGACATTTCGGTTCTTGAATTGGGCGACGGCGTTTTTGAAGTGAAATCAACCAACGGCGACACTCACTTGGGTGGCGACGATTGGGATCAGCGTCTCATTGATTATGTGGCCGATGAATTCAAGAAATCACAGGGAATTGACCTGCGCAAAGACCCAATGGCTTTGCAGCGTTTGAAAGAAGCCTGCGAGAAAGCCAAAGTTGAACTCTCAAGCGCGACGCAGACGCAGCTCAATTTGCCCTTTATCACGGCGACAGCCGAGGGACCGAAGCACTTGGACATGATGATTACGCGGGCCAAATTTCAAGAGATGACTGAAGAATTGGTTCAGCGTTGTCTTGTCCCTTGCCAAAGAGCACTTGCCGACGCGAAAATGAGTGGGAAAGATATTGACGAGGTGATTCTTGTCGGCGGCGCCACACGAATGCCGCGGGTCATTGATTTTGTGCGCGAATTCTTCGGTAAGGAGCCAAACCGAAGTGTGAATCCGGATGAAGTGGTTGCGGTGGGTGCGGCGATTCAGGGTGGAGTGCTCGCGGGCGATGTGCGCGATGTCGTGCTGCTCGATGTGACGCCTCTCTCGTTGGGAATCGAAACCCTCGGCGGTGTGACGACGCATCTTATCGAGGCCAACACGACAATTCCTACAAGGCGCACAGAAATATTCTCCACGGCCTCCGACAGCCAACCGTCCGTTGAGATTCATGTATTGCAAGGGGAGCGCCCGATGGCCATTGATAACAAGACAATCGGTCGTTTCATGCTTGACGGGATTCCTCCTGCGCCCCGCGGGATTCCGCAAGTTGAGGTCACTTTCGACATAGACGCCAATGGTATTCTTTCCGTTTCGGCCAAAGACAAAGCGACAGGCCGCGAGCAATCCATCAAGATTCAACACAGTTCGGGCCTGGGCAAAGAAGAAATCGAGCGCATGAAAACGGACGCCAAATCGCACGAGTCTGAGGACAAGCGCCGTCGTGATGAGGTGGATTTGCGCAACCACGCCGATGCTCAGGTCTTCCAGACGG
>Ga0315289_10003921_pt1 | contig 22397 bp, 20 predicted proteins | sample YL17G11_40_MG_FD_203452 | JGI IMG/M metagenome (GOLD analysis project Ga0315289, IMG submission 203452) | Sediment microbial communities from Yellowstone Lake, YNP, Wyoming, USA - YL17G11_40 | ecosystem: Environmental > Aquatic > Freshwater > Lake > Sediment | place: USA: Wyoming | collected... | reverse complement strand
TGCAAGCTCGGATGGTCTACAACAATGGCGAAGATCATGCTTGGGCGGAGGTGATGATTAACAGTTCCTGGGTTCACGTTGATCCAGCTAACGGGTACTTTGACGATCCTGGCATTTACGAGCGTCCAGATAGCGAAAACGGGTGGGGCAAACAATTGTCGTACGTCTATGCTGTCGACGAGAACGGCGAGAAGCACGATATCACCTCCCGGTATACTGGGACGGGTACACTGCTCGTGCGTGTCGAGAAGGACGGAAAGCCAGCGGCTAATGCGGAGGTGATTGTGGAGAGCAGGTCTCTCGTAGACAGCGATGCGGAAGGTTACAGTGACCCTCAGTTCGCCACGTCTTCAACAACCGGCGATAACGGGGAGTGTGTATTTGTCTTGGGAGGAACTAGCTACCGAGTAGTTGCAGAGCTGGGAGACTACGTGGCGGTGGAGGAAAACGTCAGCCTGGCTGAAGGAAGTGATGTTGTTGTCTCGCTTTCTCTCAGTCCGTCGGGGGGCATACCACTAGTTGTTTCGATATTGATAGTGGTAGGATTTTTGTTTATCCTCGTATGGTGGAATTTCCGGGGGAGAAAGGTTTCTATTGGGAAATCTATTGGGCAATTCAAGAAGCGACTTCTGAGGGTCAAGTTAGATCTAGTTACTGCTGCTGGGGTTTTTACGTTCGCTGCAGGGTGGGTTTATGTACTTACTTCCTTTGCGGGCCTTCGCGGGTTCTTTGATTTGTCGGGTAGCTCGAGACTCATCTTGCTATCTTGGATGGCTCTCAGCGTTGCAGGCGCGGCGACTAGCTTTTGCTGGAGTATTCCGACGTTGCGGAGAAGGCAGCTCAAGCGAGCGATTGTCCCGACATTCCTGACTGCGACTATTGGCACGGTCTTCTGGGTTTATTACGGTGGTTTTGGTTTCGTGGTTGGGGCGCCGATAGTGATGCTTTCAGCAGTAAGCCTTGTCCTTATTGGTGTCGCCTGTAAGTATGTAAGCGAATAGTGCGGGGAGGGGCACCAGCTGAATGCCGTTAAACTACCCCCTTCTTTTTTGGTTTTAAGAACAAAAGCGAGGATCGGCAAGCCGGTGGCGCGCGAAGGGCTGCGAGTGGTGCGAGTGGAGGGGGGAGATCAAGAAAACACTGAAGTGATTCTGACACGGAAAATTTTTACGGCACTGGTGATATACGCATGTAACTGAAAGGGGATAAGAAATTTGCAAAATTGGGAAGTGGATGCCTGTGCTGGTTAAGCTAGAACAGCTAGTTAAAAATTTTGATAAAGGTTTGCACAATTTTTACACAAATGACAAGGCTTCTTTTTCATGGTTTCGCAAGGGGCCATGTTCGTATTTTCACATTAGAACAATTACGAGATTGAGGAATCTTTTGTACCAATACGATTCCTATGCTCAAGTCTGTAATGATAAGGAATATACAGAACTTCTTTATGCAACACTCACAGCTTGGGGGATGAATCGAATAGGGGGAGGGCCCAAACTCCAAGATTTTGAAAAATTTTGTGATAATCTGCGCAATAATGATTTGATAAAAACTCTGGATTCATTAAAGGGAACCAAACTCATAAGTATAGATGATCTTGAGTTGAAGAAGTTGATGGAGCGAGTTCGTGCTGCGTATGAGTATTTAGCTAAAGAGAATCGTGTCATGAAGAGTGGTAAAGCAATTGTTGGTGTTTCTAAGACGCTTCATCATCTGCTTCCAGATTTGTTGGTGCCTGTTGATAAAACCCGCATCATCAATTTTTTGCACAATTTGAAAGAAGAGGACTATCGGCCTTCTAATGGCCCTAAAAACTATGATTCCTTCGAAAACTACTGGAAGTGTATAAAAGTTTCTCACTATATTGCCAGAAGTTTCGCTGAAGGGGGCATTCGAGAACCATCTGAATGGACTACAAGAACGTCTGATTTTCAAATTAAAAACCGCCTCATGGATACCTCAATCCCTAAAATGATTGATAACGCGCTTCTAGGACTGTCTGAAACTATCAAAACCAGCCATCAGAATTTAGGTTAAGACCGGAGATTAGTCATAAATTTATCAAATGATCGCCAAATCAAGTCCATTCTGGTATTGATAAATTCTTCGTAATTCTCAGGCTTCCAAAGGTTCTTGTCGAGAGGTATGAAATGCTCCTTTAATGCATCAAGGCTCATTTTTGATAGATAATCTTCTGGTAGCCCATCACCAATTTCCTCGTTTTTTCCCTTGTCAATAAATGTCAGATTCCCAAGATGATTTCTTATAACCTCATCGTCCAGAACCGCTCTTACAGTATCGTTCTCTTTCGGTAGTATATGATGCCTAGCCAAGTTTTTCTTGTTATTTGATATAGGATTTCCAGTCCAGTCTGTCGCGCCATTCCTATGTAGCAAAATGTATAATGCGAAGAGAAATCTCTTCCCTGCGCTACCTCGGAGTATATTGAAATCAATGTTTTTGAAGTCCTGCTCCTGTATCTCTATTCGTAGACTCTTCCGAGCCATTGAATCTAGGAGTTGGTCGATTGGGAAAGTACCCGAGCTGCCCACTATTTTAATATCATCTTCAAGCCGCTTATCAGTTTGGGATGAGTACAATCCATGAAACGAAGAAATAATAAACCACCTAAGCATTTTGTTTATTTCTTGTAGCGGTATTTTATCCAAAGATGCATATCCATTTCTCAAGACGTGCTTGGAGAGAACTACCAAAGAAGTTTGAGAGGGTAAAATATCTGCATTCGATATTCCTAATTCATTCTTCAGGATATTCATAGTAATTTCAATGCTACGTTTTGATTTTTCAATGTTTTCAAAAATACGTTCTTTGGTATAGTTCTGCTTTATCCGGTTGGTACTTTTCTTAAATGATTCCACTTTTGATATCTGATTCTGCGTCAAACCAAAGTTTGAGAATACAAGTCTAATGATAGGTTCAAGATCAAGCTCGTATTTCGATTTCATCTGTTCGTAGAGGTCCGTTATCTCCTGTTTCCCTACTGATGCGCTTGCAAAAAATGATAAAAACATCTCAAGGTTGCCGAGTTTTATTCCTGCTCGGTTAATTCGTGTGAAGATTTCTGCCATGTCGCTATAGATCTTATCTTCATTTTCTGCGCCCTTGTTCACTTTCACGATAAAGAAGCCTAGCGGTCTTATGAGAAACTCTTTGTTTACTTCCTCCAAAGTCTTTTGAATTCTAGGAATGGATTGTATAGGCGATTCCTTATGGAGCGTCCATCTAATTAATTTGGAAAAATCATACCCAAACTCTCTTTTGCCTTTCTTTCGAAGTGTTCCATCATCGGGATTAAAGTGTATAGGGTCAATTGAAATTTCTTTTCCACATCTATTAATCTTCCATCCATCGCGGATAAGGAGTAAAGAAGTTAGGCGTTGTTGACCGTCTAGAACGTATCGGCGAATGTCAGTATTTGGTGTAGCTGGATTCTTCACATCTATTAAAGGAACGGACGGGAATTGGATATTCGTTTCTAGTATTGTTATAACACCGGTTGGATATCCACTTAATAGCGAGTCTATGAGCTCTTGAACTTCGTCTTCATCCCAAACAAAATCTCGCTGAACTGATGGAAGGTAGTATGTCCAAAGATCGTCGTCAGTCAAAAACTCTGCTATGGGTTTTCGCACTAATTCGACTTGGTACATCCACACGGCCTCATATTATTATTAGCTCAAATTTATAAACATTGACTTTGGTCATCTTCCTTCAGATCTGCCAGCCTGAGCTTCGTCAAGGACGTGCAGAAGCTCGGGGCGCAATTTAAGGTCGAGTAGATTAAAGCTTTAACAAGTGCCCAGCTTAGGCTATTTCGATTTCGTCTAGGTGTTTTATGGCTTTTTCAAGTATGATGCTCATTGCCTTAACCTGCGGGTAATGCTCCTTGGATACAAGAGATGCTAGTTCTCGTGCTGCCGTTATCATCCAAAATATAGGTGAATGATTCATTAGAGTAGCATTAAACACGATTTGTTTATTTATGAGCCTTGCATCAGAAGTCGGTTCCTTGATCATAATTTTAACCGTTTCTGGATTTCCACCCATGATCCTAACAATTTTTCTTAAAAGTGCTTTAAACCTCTTTATTTTTTTAATCGGAGGAATCCTCATCCCTGGCGTTACAAGTAAAGTTTCACCATCGATTATCACTGGCTTAAGGTCGAGTTTGTCCATGGGTACAGCATAACGTTTAATTATAATTTTTCGGGATTCCCGAATTGGAGTACTTAGCTCCCTAGCGGGTGCATAGATGTTTGATAGATCTATGCTTTCGTGGCCCCTTTTGAATACTCTTTTAGCTTTCTCTAAAACCTCTTGGCTAGAGCGGCTGCGATCGATAATTTCAACGGTCTCCAGTTGCTTTTCGGGTAGAAGTCTGTCGATTTGAAAACCCTTACCTACTGTAATCGCATAGAGTGGATAAAGTCTGCTGAAGACATCCACTATCTCATCCGCAATTCCGCTGTTTTTCACGAGTGGGTCTCTTTTGTCAAATCGGGTATTGATCCATTCGAATTTTTGTTGAAGTCTTATTTCTAACTCTCTTGGTGTAAAATACCGAGGCGTGGTAAAATTGTTTGTCCTGTCGTCTGAGTCAAATCCCCACTTTGTCTTGGAAAGGCTGTTTACTAACTTTTTAAAATATTTAGGGCGTTTTCTAGCGTAATCTCCTATCTTAAATTGATACTTAGAGGCATACTCATAATCTCCTTCAGACCTAAAACCGACCCAAAGTTCATCCTCAAACATGTTTACCGTGAGCTGAGGGTGTTTATACGCGCCAACTTTTTGATTTGTAAACATAAGCCAAGCAGCATCTCGATAGTGCTTGGCTCGGCTCCATGGGCTAGAAACTTTTCCGTCAAGGTTTTTGTCGATTTTAGCTCTAATTTTTGGCTCAATGGCGTTCTTCAAGTCACTGAGCGCCAAACATATCCAGTGGGCCCCTCTTTTTGTCCCATCACAAGATTTGAACACGATTGGTTTAAATCCCTCAAATCTCTGCTGTGCCATTACATCACGAGTTCCCACATACTGTACAAAATATGGCACGACTCATAAAAAGGCCTATCTCGTTTTCTCCAATCAGCCCACACAGGGGTTGAGCCGCTCTGCGTGGCCCACTGTCTGCGCGGGGTTGATGTGCTGCTCAAACCACATCTTACGATAAAGCTTTTGGTTTTATCATGCAAGAGAGAATTTTCGAATTAATATCTTTCTTGCTTTTGGTGTCAAACTTAATTTGCTTTTTGTTATGTATCCGCGCGAGCGAAGCTGGTAGATCTGACTTAAAAGCTGATCAACCGATTTTCCACTATAATTCAATGTTTGATCTAGCTCTTTATTTGTTGGAGCTCGACCAAGTTGTTTCATGAGCCCATAAATTCCTAGCGGAATTGCTTCAGTATTTTTTAGAAAAATACCCGAAGTTTCGATTTTGACCAAGTTATCTTCTGTTTTGGAGAATACTACTATCTTGAGTTGTTGTTTTTCGAGAACGGCACCTTTAACACTCGCTATTCTGGCATTCCATTCTTTCTCATCTAATCGAACCCCAAATAGTTCACTTGAAATTTGTTTGGCAAGTTTCAGATATTCGATGACTTTTGGTCTCTCCACGGAAAGAGGAAGAGCCTTGTGATACAAAGTGTTTCGAATATCATGGTATGGGCTGATGGTCCCAGCTTGGAGCTGAGAGGCAGATTGTGGCAATACCACGTTCATAAGCTGATTAAAATCTCTCTTATCCTTTATAGCTTCCCAACTGGACTTGCTCAACGTTTTTCCAACAAGTTTTGTGTCTCCATAGGCTTTTAACATAAATTCGATCGCATTATCAATAAAAATCATCGCTAATCTTTTGCCAGAGTCTAGCTTAGAATCAATAAGAAGTTGGGAGATACAGAGTTGTTCAATTATATCTTCTAACCATGGATCCATATAACCATCAACCTAACTCTCCTTCGCTTGCTGTGCATCGGCCTTCTCTTTTCTCAATTGGGGGATAATTTCTTCGATTATCCAGGCTTTTCCCTTTGGTGAAAGTAGATACCCACTATGGATCTTGGTGAAGTACTTCTTGTATTGTGGTTGGTTCATGTAGACCGTAATATCTGTTACTCCACTACTTAGAGAAATTTGATCGGAAGTTACTGGATATGGATCGTACGCAAACAGCGCCAGCCCTATTGAATCAATGTTCTCCCCCGTAGATACAAGAAGCTCCGCGAGTCCTCCTCCGGTAAATCCGTAGATATCCTCAAAGCCAAGTTTTGGTAGTCTAGACATTACAACTCGCAACTTGCTAAACTTAGCTGAAACTTCAGTTAGCACTTTTTTGAGATCAATTGCATCAAGAGACTTTTTTAGTTCTTCCACGCTATCAAAAGAAATTAAAAAAATACCAATTTCTGTATTAATTTGTAACTGAAATTTAGTCATGGTGATCTCCAAATTATGTTTTCTTCAGTGTTGGTATGAGTTTTGAAACAACTAATAAACGTCCCTCTGGGGAAATAGTATAGGATCCATCTGACAATTGAGTGAAATCATCTGCTTTCATGTATGCGGGAGGATTGTCGATTCCAGTCAACAATCGTATCTCGTCAGAAGTGAGAGGTTTTGGAGACAAGAATAACAACAGCCTAATGGTGTCACTTTTCACTTTTGGGAACTTCAAAAGCTTAGGTAGACCATCTTGTGCGGGTACATAGATATCTTCCAACCCAGAAATAGGTTTGGATGGCTCATTAAAAATAATGTCTAAAAGTTGCTGTTCAATATAATTAGCTAATTCTCTAATTTCCTTTAGTTTTTGATCCAGTTCTTCCTTATTTTCAAAACTAACTACTAGCTCGCCGAATTTAGTTCTGATTCTTGCTTGATAATTGGTCATGTTGTTACAAATATACTTACACGTTATCTTAAAAAGGCGACCTTGATATAAAAGAAGTTCGGACTTGGCAACAGATTTACAAGTTTTTAGAACTTTCTGTTAGAACCAAAATAGACCATTATCCATTTCTTATTTACTTATGATTGCTTGATTCCTCCCAAATTTTCGCGCATGAGCGGACAATTGGTTATAGTAGATTCAAACGGTAACTTTCCAACACCATAGATTTCACATCACTCATAAAACTAAATATACATCAAAGAGGGTGAAGAAATAGTGAAACGAGGAATTGTTATGAAATACTTTGCATATGGTTCCAATATGGATGCTCAACGAATGAGGGAAAGAGGTATCGAATTTTCAGAGAGAGTACATGCGATTCTCAGTGGTTATGGCTTAAAATTCAACAAAATGGCAGATCGTAACCATAAAGAAGGATACGCAAATATTGTTCCTGATAAAAATAATTCAGTTGAAGGTGTACTTTATGAAATTCCAGATTTAGACCTGAAAAAACTAGACAAGCATGAATATTATCCTATTCACTACGATCGAATTAAAATCAATGTCCGAACAGGAGGGAAGAAAGAAGTTGAGGCGATTATCTATGTTGCACAACCAGATAAAGTAAAACAGGGTTTAAAACCGAGCAACGAATATTTAGCTCATCTTCTCGCTGGTAAAGATATTCTTTCTGAATCTTATTATCTGAGATTGGAATCACAGGAAACTTTGGCAACAAAGTAGGCTTGATATGACAACCCTCACATTCTACGGCGGCGTGAACGAGATCGGCGGCAACAAGATCCTGCTCGAGGACCGCGACACAAGGGTATGGTTCGACTTCGGCCAGGGCTTCACCTGCGGCGAGGACTACTTCATCGATTACCTGCAAGCGCGTGGCGTGCTCGGCGTCCGCGACTACTTCGAGTTCGACCTCCTCCCGAGGATCAAGGGACTCTACTCGGAGGACGCCCTGAAGTTCACCGATCTCAAGCACCGCAAGCCAGAGTTCGACGCCGTCTTCATCTCCCACCCCCACTTCGACCACATCGCACACCTGGAGTTCGTGGACGAGTCGATCCCGGTCCACATCAGCAAGGTCGGGCGCGCGATAGTCGAGGCCTGGGAGGAGAGCGGCTCGGTCGATTTCAGGGAGCGCGAGTACCGCCCATTCGAGCCCGGGAAGAAGATCAAGGTCGGTTCGCTTGAGGTCGTGCCCGTCGGCGTCGACCACTCGATCCCCGGGGCGTGCGGCTTCATCGTCCACACATCCGAGGGGACGATCGTCTATACGGGCGACTTCAGGAAGCACGGGCCGCGCGCCAAGCTGACGGAGGAGTTCGTGGAGAGAGCGGCCAAGGAGAAACCGATCGCCATGGTCTGTGAGGGCACCCGGATGGCACCAAAGGAGGACAGGACATACGTCGGCGGGGAGGACGACATCAGGCAGGCTAGCGACAAAATTGTTTCAGGAACAAAAAAGCTCGTCGTGGTGACATTCTACGGCCGCGACGTCGACCGCATGACCACATTCGCAGGCGTGGCAAAAGACAACGACAGAAAATTCGTCGTATCGACCAGAGCTGCGCTCCTGCTCGACACGCTGGCGGGGACGGGTCTCAAGGTGCCCAAGCTCGGCCGCGACTTCCTCGTCTACGCCAGGCGGAAGAAGAGCTGTGAGTTCGTCGAGAAGGATTATTTTGAGTGGGAGCGGCCGTACATCGAGGACGCGGTCAACTTCGAGTTCATCAACAAACATCAGCCGGAGGTGCTGCTCAATCTGGACTTCTACCACTTCGCCGAGCTCGTGGACATCCAGCCGGACAAAGGAGGGCACTTCATCCACTCGATGTCCGAGCCCTACTCCGAGGAGGACCTGGGGGCGGAGGTCATGCAGAACTGGCTGAAGCACTTCGGGCTGGGGTTCCACCAGGTGCACGCGTCCGGGCACTGCTCAAGGGGTGAGATCGAGGAGATTGTCAAGAAGGTCAGGCCAAAGCAGCTGTTTCCGGTGCACACGGAGCATCCTGAGATGTTTAAGGAGTTGGCGGGTGAGGTGCACGAACGAATTGAACTTGGGCAAACGTACAAGATCTAATGGGATTAACTATGGTAGCGCAAAGTGGAAAAAATACTGGATTAGACGAGATACTAGCGATGGTTATTAAGGAACTTCGCAACCATGATGACTACATGAAGAATTTTTTTAATGAGCGTGTTTTCAGATGTTTGCACATAAATAAGAATCTCTTGTTAGACGAAGGCGAAAACGATTTAAGAATGTTATTTTTCTTTTGTTTGACTCAAAGAAGGCAGCAGACCTTTGACAACATTATAATAGGCATGAATTATTTCAACAAAAACCAATCAAATCTAGTTCAAACACTTGAAGAAAATTTTAAAAATCCTGAAGAAAAATTCGAGCGCGTTGAGGCGATAGTGTACCCTCATAGGAAGAAAGGCGTCGGTATAGGACAAAAAATTGGCAGTCTGTTTTTAGAGCTTTTAGTGTTATATGGAAACACGTGTCAGGAAATCCTCCCATACCTCTATGTTCCAATAGACGAAAATGTGCAAAGTGTTTTAGAAAAGTTGGGAATCAAAGATGTGCCGCGCGTTGGAACGCCTATTAATGCGAGCAAATTCAGACGCTTTCAGGATTGGCTGGCAAAAATTGCTGACGAGAACGGGAGGTATAGAATTCATTTCGACTATCTTTGGTATATCTACCGTGAATTTTGCAGAAATAATAACTGCGATGAGTGTTGGATACAAGCAATATGCAACAGTCGGGTTACGTAGAATAAATTCAAGTGTGGCAAATCTTGATTTAAATTTCAAGATTTGGAGGTGCTTCTCACGCACTCGGGCTACCTGCTCAGCAGTATAAAACTCCTAATACCGCATCATAGGATTCATGAAGCCATCTGAGCATTTTTCACGGAGATTTTCTGGGGAGGTTCTGGAGGGTACAGGCCAAGCGGTGTGCAGAACAAACAAGGCGATATTTATGGCGAAACTCCAATACAAAAGTGTGGGCCAAATGGCTGAAGATGTATTCCGGGCCTTGGAAGATACATGGCGTAAGATACGGAGTGGGCAGAGCGTGGGGTTAAAATTGGACCTATTCGCCACGATTCTCAAACTCGTGGGAGAATGGAAGCCCCAACGAAAAAGTGGTTGGCAGGAGAAACAGTATAGAAAAAATCTTTTGGAATTTCTAAAAGGAAAACGCGACCCCAACAATTCTCCCGTTAGGATTGATGAAGGACAGAGAAGCGGCGACATCTTCGTTAAGGGTTATAAACAAACAGTAGGCATTGAGTTAAAGTTAGACCTCAAGGATCCCAAAGAGGCCAACAGATTGAAAGGACAATTGGATGATCTAAAAAAGGATTGCTCGGGCGTGATCGTACTACTCTTGGGAAAAACAGTAGAAAACAGGTATGAAGACGTGAGAGAAAAAATTAATGAGCTGCGAACAATCCATCCAATAATTCCCGCCAAGGTTGTAAGAAGGCCGTTTTAAAGTCCCGTAAAATTAGCAAAGCAGGAGGCAGGCAAAGGTATTCTATACGTTTTTAGAGGAGATTTTCCGCAAGTTCTGGATGGTACAAATTGGGTTCAAATCCATAATGAAGTATTCTTTATGAACTGATGAGATATATAGGGGCAAGAACTTTGCAAGAAGCTCGAAAAAGAATAGTAAGTTGGTTGACCTCTTTTTCAGGGATAGGTTGGATAGCATATTTTTCCTCCTTAGTAGCATATATCGTCTTTTTCTTAGATAAATTAAAAATCGAGATAGCAGCGCCACTCTTTACTATCGGATTAATGGTTCTAGCTGTACTGGAGAATAATCGTTCGATTCAAAATGCTACTAAAAGACAGCTCGAGGCCACTCAAGAATCCACGCGACAACAAATTCAAACATTACGAGAAATCACTGAAAGACAACTCCAAGCTATTCAGGAATCCACGCGACAACAAATTCAATGTTTTGTAGAGCAATGCGGCGCTATTGTCGAGAGACTAGAAAAAGTAGTTGGGATTTTGTCCACCATGTCTGAGGAAAGTAGGAAGAAAATAGAAGCAGAAGAAAGGAAAGCGAGAACAGAGGAGGAAAGGCTAAGGAGAGAATTGTTTGAAAAGGAAGCTGAAAAAGAAAGGATAAAACCCAAAATTTTTGTCAGGATTGAGGAAGGAAGTTACTTTCTATTGTGGCGGCACTACTGGATACATATTGCAAATGTTGGAGGAGATAGCGGAAATCTGGAACTCACCCACCGATTTATTCATCGTCCTTATGCAGGGACCACCGCTCGCTCCCAATATTTCGAAAACATTCCTAGAAAGCGTACCGAATCGATTGATGTCGGAAACGTAGACAATTATCGACCATATCTCGAGTTACACCTGCATATCTCAGTTAGAGATGTACAACAGCGAAAATACGAAGGAGAACTTTATGCCGATAAAAATAATCGAGAATGGATAGAACTAAGCTTACAGGAAATTCCTGGCGCGTAAATAAAAATTATAATTCTCTCCAATACCAATACCGCAACATAGTTTTTATGGAGCAGTCAGCTGGTTATTTTCCGGAAAGGTTCTGAGGGTACAAACCCAGATTCAAACTCCTAATACCGCACCATGGCGTTAAAACTGCCTAATTCTTGCTCAATTTTAGCACGACTGGTTTCGGTAGATTTAAACGGTAGCTTAAACCTATTCCCCCGCACCACTCTCAACAAGACAGCGGATTTTCAAATCATCATTCTCAACTCTATTACTAAGATTCGTTCGGGCAACAGCCTGACGCGAGCCACGTTCAAACAAGCACCTCAACCGATGGGCGACCTTAGTCGTATGAAATAACGTTAATTATATCGAAGACAGGGAGAAAGTTATTCATATGAAACCAGAAGAAAGAGCTAGGCAAAGGATAGACCAGCTGTTGGAAGCAGCGGGCTGGAAACTCCAGAATCGGCAGGAGCTAAATCTTGGCGCCTCTTTAGGGGTGGCCGTCCGCGAATTCCCCACGCCTGCAGATTATGTGCTCTTTATAAACAGAAAGGCCGCCGGTGTCGTGGAGGCAAAGTCCGTAGGCACTACGCTGAGCGGTGTTGCTGAACAATCTAAAAAATATCTAGAAGCACTTGAAAACCTCTCCCACGCTCAGAAACCGCTTCCCTTTGCCTATGAGAGCACGGGTGTAGAAACATTTTTCAGGGACATCAGAGATCCCGAGCCCCGCTCTAGAGAAGTATTCGCTTTTCACAGGCCGGAAACGCTTCAAGAATGGCTATCTCAGCAGGATACCCTCAGAGCAAGGCTCAAAAAGATACCGCCCTTAATAACAGAAGGATTAAGGCCCTGTCAAGTCGACGGCGTTAAAAATCTCGAAAAATCTTTCGCGGAAGCGAGACCGAAAGCGCTTATCCAGATGGCGTCGGGTGCAGGAAAGACTTTTGCCGCCATAAGTTTCGTTTACCGATTGATAAAATTCGCGAATGCAAGAAGGGTGCTTTTCTTGGTCGACAGGAGGACTTTGGGGCGCCAGACTCTGAGGGAGTTTCAACAATATGTGACACCAGACGGCGGCAGGAAGTTTACGGAACTTTACAACGTTCAGCACATGACTTCAAACACAATCGATCCCGTTAGCCGAGTGTGCATCACCACTATCCAAAGGCTCTATTCCATGCTCAGGGGCGAACCCGAATACGATGCCGAGGTTGAAGAGCAGTCCCTATTCGAACTCTCACTGGGCGTAGAGAAGCCCAAAGAAGTTTCTTACAACCCTCGAATCCCCATAGAAACATTCGATTTTATTGTTACTGACGAATGTCATCGTTCCATCTACAACCTTTGGCGACAGGTGCTCGAATACTTCGACGCTTTCGTAATTGGACTAACTGCAACCCCATCAAAACAGACGCTCGGTTTTTTCAACCAGAATCTCGTCACGGAGTACACCCACGACCGGTCGGTTGCTGATGGGGTTAACGTGGGTTACGATGTTTACCGTATCCAGACCAAAATCACCGAGAGAGGCAGCAAGGTCAAAGCGGGATTTTACGTGGATACGCGAGACAAGCAAACGAGAGAAATACGGTGGAAACAATTGGATGAAGAGCTGGAATATGCGCCAGTTCAATTAGATCGGGATGTGGTGGCTCCTGACCAAATCAGGACAGTCGTAAAGACGTTCAAGGAGAATCTTTTTACAGAGATATTTCCTGGGCGAAAAGAAGTCCCCAAGACTCTGATATTTGCGAAGGACGATTCCCATGCCGAGGACATCGTTCACATAGTCAGGGAGGAATTCGGCAAGGGGAACGAGTTCTGCAAAAAGATAACATACAAAACCACCGGTGAAAAAACTGAGGACTTGATAGCCAGTTTTCGCAATTCTTACAACCCGCGCATAGCGGTGACGGTTGACATGATCTCGACCGGCACGGATATCAGGCCTCTGGAGTGCCTCTTTTTCATGAGGGACGTGAAATCGAGGGTCTACTTTGAACAGATGAAAGGTCGGGGAACCAGGACCGTCTCTCCAACTGACCTCGCCGCCGTCACCCCAGACGCGAACTACAAAACGCATTTCGTGATCGTGGACGCTGTTGGTGTGTGCGAGAGCGACAAGACCGATTCTCGCCCCTTTGAGCGAAAGGGAAGTGTGCCCTTTGACAAACTCATTGAATTGATCCACATGGGTGAGAGAGACGAGGACGCGCTCACTTCTTTGGCCGGAAGACTCGCAAGGTTGGACAGAAGTATAGATGAAAAAGAGAGAAAGGAGATCGAAGATGCGGCAGAAGGCAAGCCATTAAAACATATCATCAACAACCTCCTGGACGCAGTGGACCTAGATAAAAAAATAGAAAAGGCGAAAGAGATCTTCAAGACGGAAACGCCAACAGAAGCCCAGGTCAAAAAAGCGGGAAAAGAACTGGTGGATATTGCTTGTGCTCCATTTGACAGCCCAAAGCTGAGGAATACTGTAATCGACATCAAGAAAAGGAGCGAGCAGATCATAGACACCGTAAGCAAGGACGCGGTTATTTTGGCGGGATTCGACGCTCAGGCGAAAGAGAAAGCTCGCACCATCGTGGATACATTCAAAAGATTCATAGAGGAGAACAAGGACGAACTCACGGCTTTGCAGATAATTTACAGCAAACCTTACGGGAAACGCCACATCACGTACGAGCAGATCAAACAACTCGCTGAAGCTATAAAGAAACCACCCTACGGTTTAACCCCGGAACTGTTGTGGAGAGCATACGAGCAGCTTGAAAAATCAAAGGTAAGGGGGGCGGGACCACAGAAACTTCTGACCAACATCATTTCCTTGGTGCGATTTGCCGTCGGAGAAAGTGATATTCTTGAACCTTTTACTGAAACCGTAGAACGCAGGTTCAACGAATGGATGATGCGGCAGGAGAAAGCCGGAATCTCTTTCACGACTGAACAGAAACAATGGCTCACGATAATAAAAGATCACGTTGCGACTTCGCTCTCGATAAGCATGGATGATTTTGAACTTGCCCCATTTTATGAAAAAGGCGGAGCTGCTAGAGTATACCAGCTCTTTGGTTCGGGGCTGAACTCAACTCTGGAAGAACTCAACAAGGTGTTGGTGGCATGATGGAAAACACGGATAACTTGCCCGAGCTACCTGATGGATGGGTGTGGACGAGGGTCGGTGAACTTGCTGATAATATCCATTATGGTTACACAGAAAGCGCCATGGAAGAACCTGTAGGACCAAAATTTTTAAGAATAACGGATATTCAGGACAATGCAGTAAACTGGGATTCAGTGCCTTACTGTAAAATCGAAAAATCCGAAAAGGAGAAGTATCTCTTAAAAGATGGGGACCTGGTTTTCGCACGGACTGGCGCAACCGTCGGTAAGAGTTTTCTCATTGTCGGCGAAATCCCGGAAGCGGTATTTGCATCCTATTTGATAAGAATCTTACTCAATCGCAATTTAAATAAGAAGTATGTATATTATTTCTTTCAGTCGTTGAACTATTGGGCTCAGATCAGTGAAGGGAAACTTGGAATAGGGCAGCCTAATGTAAATGCGCAGATTCTTTCACAGCTAATCTTGCCACTCCCCCCTCTCCCCGAACAACACAAAATCGTCGCCAAGATCGAGGAACTTTTCACAAAACTGGACGCTGGAGTTGAGGCGTTAAAGAAGGTAAAGGCACAGCTGAAGCGCTACCGTCAGGCGGTCTTGAAGCACGCTTTTGAAGGTAAAATCACCGAGGAATGGCGAGATGCTCACAAAGATGAGATCGAACCCGCATCTGCACTTCTTGAAAGAATAAAAAAGGAGCGGAAAAAGAACGCCAAAGAGAAATACAAAGAACTGCCGCCCCTAGATGCATCAGATTTGCCCGAGCTACCTGATGGATGGGTGTGGACAAGGGTAGGGGAGATTACCCAAAGTGTTGAAAAGGTTTCTCCAAATGCAGCGCCAGATGAGGAGTTTACGTACTTAGATATTGCTTCAATTCATGGTCAGAGCATAGTAGCGCCTAAAAAGTACTTGGGAAAGGACGCTCCCTCAAGAGCAAGGCAGCTTGTTAAATCAGGAGACATTCTATTCTCGACCGTGAGAACCTACCTGAAACATATAGCCATGATTGGAGAGAGATACGATGGAGATGTAGCCTCAACAGGTTTTTGTGTTATAAGACCATGGCATTGCATAGAGAGTAAACTACTATCCTATCTGCTTCAAACGGACACATTCGTAAACTCGTTAACCCAGATTCAAAGGGGGACAAGTTATCCTGCTATAAGAGGTTCCGACGTGTTTACGCAGCAGCTGCCATTACCCCCGCTTCCAGAACAACACGAAATCGTCGAGGAAATCGAACGGCGCTTTTCTGTCACTGACCATACAGAAAAGACGGTGGAACGGAGCCTGAAACAGGGGGATAGGCTACGCCAAAGCATCCTGAAAAAGGCATTTGAAGGCAAACTGGTGCCGCAGGATCCGAGCGACGAGCCAGCGGAGAAACTGCTGGAGTGCATCAAAGCAGAAAAAGCAAAACATGAAACTAAGAGAAAAGAAAAAAGGATTATAAAAAGAACTATCCGAAAGAAAAAGCGGTGACATAAATGACAAACGAATCCTCTGCAATTGTGCGAAGAATATGGAACTATTGTCATGTGCTGAGAGATGAAGGCGTGAGCTACGGCGACTATTTAGAACAGTTGACCTACCTCGTATTTTTAAAAATGGCAGACGAGCAGACAAAACCGCCTTTCAATAAACCATCAACTATCCCCAAGGGCCTCGACTGGCAGAGCCTGCTTGGAAAGAGTGGGGAGGAACTAGAAACCCATTACCGCCACATTCTCGATAGACTTGGAAAGGAGAAGGGAATGCTTGGAGTCATCTTCAAAAAAGCGGAAAACAAGATACGCGATCCAGCAAAGCTCCGACGCCTGATCGAACTCATCAATGCGGAAACTTGGGTGGGTCTGGACATCGATGTAAAAGGAGAGATCTACGAAGGGCTCCTGGAGAAAAATGCCGAAGACATAAAGAGCGGCGCGGGCCAGTATTTCACACCCAGACCGCTTATCAAGGCCATGGTGGAGGTTATGAAGCCGGAACCTGGAATGACTGTTTGCGATCCGGCCTGCGGCACCGGTGGTTTCCTCGTAGCGACTCATGATTACGTATCAAAAAACTACCAGCTGGATAAAGATCAAAAAAAGTTCTTGAAGTTTAACGCTTTCAAAGGTAAAGACATTGTCACCGACGTTGTAAGATTGTGTGTAATGAATCTTTACCTTCATGGTATTGGGGGGAATGAAAGTCCCATTGAGGAAGGGGATTCTCTTATTTCGGACCCAGGTGACCGCTTCGATATGATTCTGACCAATCCACCGTTTGGAAAAAAGAGCAGCATCACGATAGTAAACGGTGAAGGAAAGGCCGACCGAGAATCGCTGATTTATGAGAGGCCCGATTTCTGGGCGACCACATCCAACAAACAACTGAACTTTTTACAGCATGTGAAAACCCTTCTGAAGATTAATAGAAGAGCGGCCATAGTTGTGCCGGACAATGTTTTGTTCGAGGGCGGGGCTGGCGAGACGGTGAGAAGAAAACTGCTTGCTGAATTCGATGTTCATACCATTTTGAGACTTCCTATAGGCCTATTTTATGCTCAAGGTGTTAAGGCGAATGTGCTCTTCTTTGATAGAAAACCAGCGAGCGAAAAGCCTTGGACAGAGAAACTCTGGATATATGATTTGAGAACCAACAAGCACTTTACACTCAAAGAGAATCCTTTGCGTTACGAAGACCTTCAAGATTTCAGTAAGTGTTATAATCCAGAGAACCGCTTTAAGAGAAAAGAGACCGAACGTTTCAAATCGTTCACTTACAAGGAACTGATGGAGCGGGACAAGGTAAATCTCGACATATTTTGGCTGAAGGATGAGAGCCTCGAGGATTCCGAAAATCTCCCAGACCCGAATGTGCTTGCAAGGGACATTTCAGAAAATCTTGAATCTGCTCTCGACCAGTTCAGCAGTATCAGCGAAGATCTTGAGAAAAAATGATTTTTTCAATGTTTCCAATTTCATCTGCTCGAACAATGTCGCCAACCTCGTAAGTTTTTAGGGTTCGTATATCGCCTTTGCACTTGTCGCACACCAAGCCGCACAATGTGGAATGGCATCGCTTTCGAACCACAAGGGCATTTTTTCCATTTTTTGCAATGTTGTCTGGCTGTTGTCCGTCGCCGTCCCATACGATGAGAGCATTATTACAGTAGTCGCAAATTCTGGTGTCGCTGGGGCCAAGACGCACCGTGATCACAGATACGCCATTTATCTGAGTTTGTGGATCTGTGCTATTTGACCATCTCGACTTAAAGTTGTCCCGTCGATTCTTTGGGAGGAAGTCCTTTATAAAGACAAAACAAGCGCGATTCAAGGTCGAGCAGATTTGCAGATAAAAAATGTCTAAACGCAAGGAGAGATTAATCTATTTACAGCAGCAGCGAAAAATGATTTTGGGGGTAGCACATGGGTAGGCGGCTTAGGGTTATAAGTCTTTTTTCTGGAATGGGTGGGATGGATCTTGGATTGGAGAAAGTAGGGATGAAGATCGCTCTACAGGTAGATATTGATCCATTACGTTGCAAAACTCTACGGGCCAATCGGCCTCGTGCGCGAATTTTGTGCGAGAACATATCTAAACTTGGAAAGATGGAACTCTTGGATGCGGCCGGTCTTTCAGAGGGCTCAGTCGATTTGATCGTTGGAGGCCCCTCTTGTCAGCCATTTTCACGGTCAAACGAGGGAAAGAGGCTTGGTACCAAGGACCCTCGCGGTCAGCTTATCTTTGAATTCGCACGATTGATTCGAGAAATCCGTCCCGCAGCGTTCATAATGGAAAACGTCCATGGGCTCGTGTCCTCCAATAACGGGCATGATTTAAGGGAATTGACTAGAAGATTTTTGAAAATCCGATATAAGATAGCGTGGCGCGTACTCAACGCTGCAGACTATGGCGTCCCACAAAAGCGGCGGCGGTTTTTTTTAATAGGACTTGAGAATGGAAAATCCCCTCGTTTTCCAGATCCAACTCATAGTTACCGTGACTCGCCACGAGAAGGGCTGGAACCGTATGTAACCACCGGAGAAGCGCTGGCAAATCTAGATGATGACATAGATTACGATGGGGCAGAGACGGTAGGTGGAAAATACGGCCATCTTCTAAACAATATCCCGCCGGGCATGAATTACCTCTTTTATACAAAGAGGAAAAATCACAAAAAGCCACTTTTCCGCTGGCGCTCCAAGTTTTGGCCATTTTTGCTCAAGCTAGATCCCAGCCAACCATCAAACACGATACAGGCCAGGCCGGGGCCTTATGTGGGGCCGTTTCACTGGCGAAACCGAAGGCTGACAATCACAGAGATTAAGCGGCTTCAAACAATTCCTGACGGTCGGTTTGTCGCCGGGGTTCGCGACCCTGTCTATGCCTCTCCGGCTTGGCGCCAGATTGGTGAGGCAGTGCCACCTCTGCTTATGGAAAGAATCGGAGAAACGTTGATTGAAACTCTATGAGTGGGCGATTAAGCTTTTAGCTCTGAACAAAGTTTAATTTTGGCTCCATAAGATCTTCACAATCAGGGCATTTGGCCTATGTTACCGATCCAACGAAGGTAAAAGCTTCGCCTGCTCTTCACACCACTCCTTGAGTTGAGTTTGAACTCTTACGAATGAGTCGTCGCCATTCATGAACATGGCGGTGATGCGCAGACGATCTAGGAGCAGCCCTCCACTTCTAGAAAAGCGCCCCCACTCTACGTTATCAAGACAAACATAAGGAAAAGCAAACGCCGAGATGGGCATAACTGTCCAATGTATATGAAGTTTCCAATATTCGAGCCCTGCTTTAATTTCTAGCGCCTTGTCTCTCCAGCCCCCACCCGCAGCGCAACCTGCCAAGATAATAACTTGGCCCGGCCGCTTATCTCCAAAACGGCGCCAAGCCACGATATCTACAAGATCATCTTTAGTATCGCTGTCATACATCTTTCTTTCCCCCAGCGCCTCATCAAGTTCGTTGCATATGCGGTCAAGGCAATCAGGGAAACTCCTTATTTCAGGATCTCTTGGATGCCCGACGTTGATTGCCTCTCCTTGTAGATACTTCTTCAAAGCGAGCGTGGCTAGGCGTTCAAATAGCTTGGCCGTGTCGTTCCATCTACGGCCGGTTATTCTAGTGGATTCATATTCGTCTTTAAGAGCCAAAAGTAGTTGAAACGCATAGGCTGGGTTATCAGTCCATTGTTGAGTCCGCTCGAACTCACCCCGTTGGGTCCTCACGGGATGCGCTTCGCCTATTTTACGATGCCGTAAATCGATTTCCCTCCGGATGTCCGAGACTTTATCTTCTATACCCGGCGTACCTGCTTCGTATAGGGTATGTTCTAGCTCACTTTCTGAAACGAATGCGTGTCTCCCAAATAAGCATGATGCTTCGGCCCAATCCGCTAGGGTGTCCGTTTCTATACTCGAGGGCGCCTGAATCATCACTTAACCTCGCTTCTGACGCAAATCAGGGAAGTACTCGAGAATTTGAGAAATTATCTCATCGCAACGTCTTACCATCTCTCTGACTTTGCGATCATCTCTATGCCGATTGACAATCTTCCTGACCTCTTCGAGATAATCGACCGCTTCCACTAGGTTATTGATGAGTGTGGGGACCTCTCCAGCAACAAGTTCATGAGCTCGCTTGAGATCACGGGTTTTCCTCAAGTTTTCAAGAGCAGATCTGTTAACAATCACCTTCGCAAGTTGCTTCATATCGCGAGATTCCTTAATAACCGGCACTACTTTTTCTGTTCCATAAATATATCTGATAAGCTCCTCTAAGGCATCTGCCTTTCCCGACGGAACCGGCTTCCGCAGCTCGCGCGGAGATCTACCTTTGGATAGACCCATGAATTTCTGCATTGAGGTGTATATAGCACAAGCGCGATAGAAGAGTGAGTAGTCTTCTTCAACTTTAGATGTATCTATCTGAAAGTCATCCCTTGCTTGAAGGTATGTACGGTATGCAATGTAATATCTCCTAATAGTGGGTTCACTGTAAGTTCCAATTTTATCCGCGATTTCTTTGAAGTTTGCGTGCTTGCCTCTTTCCTCTACAAGATCGTTAATATACCTGGCCTTAGCTAGCGGTTCCCACGTTTCTATTCCTGCTATATGTCGGAACCCAATTATCGGAACAATTTCTTTTCTTTTATTATGTATCACGGCCGGAACTTCCGAGAGGTCCTCCTTCATACTATTAGCCAATGCTTCCCATTCTTTAGGGTCCCTCGATGAAGAGCGCAGATTTTTATCTAAAAGAAGCTTTAACGCTGCCAGCCTGCGATTTCCTTCTACAACTGTAAAATTTGGCGGCGTTGGGATGACTATTAAGGGCTCCTCAATAAAATAGCCGTTCTCTGCTAGTGAACGACCAACTGGTAAAAGATTATAGCCTCGCTCTAGCATGTCTAGCAGTCTTTCCTGGCTGGCCCCCTGCATGCTCTCCGGGAAACGAAAGTTATGGTCATCAAGTAGAAGCTGCGATACTTTAAGAGGGACCGCCTGTCTTTGTACCTTCTTTTGTTTTGCCATCTCTCATCACCTAACCCTCATTTGCTTCTTTCTTTAGACTGGGCGCGGCAGTAAACTTTTGTCCAACCCAATGCCGTATGTAGCGTCGACCAATAAATAAATGCTACCCTCGCTTCTCATGCGATGTAGAGGGCTTGATTCAAAAACGCTAATGAAAAAACTGAATCATGCTTTTATCTTGGTACAAACCACTAACGGCCATCTCTCTGCAAGTCAAAATATAAATTTATGGATGATTTTTGAAAACTTGCCTTTGACAAGCGTGCTTCTCTCCGATATTTCCCGCCCTTTCCACATCCAGAATCAAACATGAGATCTCATTGAAGCGGGCGTCGTTAAATATCTCGCCGACGGTCACTGATGTAATTTCTTTCATAATAATCTCCCTACTGTAGACAAAAACGACATAATTATCGTGCCAGCAAACGAGCTTCTTGGCTTTCTTGCTATGAACTTTAATCGGACCTCTACCAAGCATCGGTGCGAGGAATTAAAAATAGAAACCTGTGCTACTTCGACTTCCCGAACTCTTTCCTGAGGAGCCGCTCTATGAGTTCTCCGAGCGTGGTGTCGTTCTTCACGGCGTGCACCTTCGCCTCCTTCCAGAGTTCCCCGTCGATCCTGATGCTCGTCACAACGTCCTTTCCCATCGCCCATCCCTATGATATATTCGATTTTGTAGTATTTAAAGATAGTAGTAAGATTTATATAATACTTGTAGCATATAATACAACAGGGGGTGGTCCGGATGCCGAAAAAGGAAATGGCAATCCTTGAAAGAATCAACCCGCTGGGCTGGCTGAGGCGAAGAAGGTGTAGGAAAGTTAACCGCGAGTTCAGGATTGTGGAACTCGGGCGCATCTGCCCGGTGTGTGCGGTCCCAGTTAAGGTGTCTTCCCAGGAGGTCGGCAACAACCTAGCGACGACGGAATTCAAGTGCCCGAAATGCTGGAGAGTGTGGGGTTACGCGGAACAGATCCAAGGCATCAGAAGAAAACCCGCTGACCTGCGCCCGCCAAATGTCGGGTGCGGAACCAGGGCCGAGAGCGGCGAGCCCGACAAGATGTTCGGGTGATAGAAATGGCGCCCCCTCCCCCGAAAGGCACGAGGGAAATTGCGGTCGACGGCTCGAACGTGCTGTTCGGAGGGGGCACGTCCGCGACGCCCAGGGTAAAAAACCTGGAGCTGGTGATCAAAGAACTGAAGAAGGCCGGGTGGAAGCCGATCGTTTGGGTGGACGCAAGCAGGAAGTACGACGTCGACGACCCGGCGAAGCTCCGCGCGAT
>Ga0315289_10003920_pt1 | contig 22397 bp, 18 predicted proteins | sample YL17G11_40_MG_FD_203452 | JGI IMG/M metagenome (GOLD analysis project Ga0315289, IMG submission 203452) | Sediment microbial communities from Yellowstone Lake, YNP, Wyoming, USA - YL17G11_40 | ecosystem: Environmental > Aquatic > Freshwater > Lake > Sediment | place: USA: Wyoming | collected... | reverse complement strand
GGCGTGGGCGTTGCGCTGGGGACCGCCCTGGGCGCGGGCGCAGGTTGGATGTTCACCCGCTTCTTGCAGGTGAGCATCATCGCCCGCGAGGCGGTGCCTCCCTTCCTCATCGTCACCCCGTGGGCCATCATCGTCCGGCTCTACATCATCCTGGTGATCGTCTTCCTGGTAGCCCTGGCCGCCTCGGTGCACCTGCTGCGGCGCATGCGCGTCCACGCAGTCCTGCGCTTGGGAGAGCAATGACAATGGCGGACAATCTCCAATCTCCAATCTCCAATTTCAAGTCCTTCATCGTCTGCGACGAACTGGTCAAGGTCTACACAATCGGCGAGATCGAGACAGTGGCCCTGGCGGGCCTCGACCTGGAGGTACAGCAGGGAGAGGTGCTGGCCATCGTCGGCCCCAGCGGCAGCGGCAAGAGTACCCTGCTCAACATCCTGGGTGGCCTGGACCAGCCCACGTCCGGCACAGTGACCGTCGGCGACGTAGACCTGCTGGGCCTGTCACCCGATGGCCTGATGCGCTACCGGCGCGACGTGGTCGGTTTCGTCTGGCAGCAGAACGCGCGCAACCTGCTCCCCTATCTCACTGCGTTGCAGAACGTCCAACTGCCGATGCAGTTGCGCGGAGTGGGGCCGCGCGAACGGCACGAGCGCGCCTGCGACCTGCTGGAGGCGGTCGCGGTGAGCGAACGGATGGACCATCGCTGCGGCGAACTCTCCGGCGGCGAACAGCAGCGCGTCGCCATCGCCATCGCGCTGGCCAACGGGCCGGGCCTCCTGCTCGCCGACGAGCCTACCGGCTCGGTAGATAGCCGGACGGCGGGCGTCATCGTGGACCTGTTCCGCAGCCTGGCCCACCGGTACGGCGTCACCGTCGTCATCGTCACCCACGACACGCACATCTCCCAGCACGTGGACCGCACGGTGGCGATCTACGACGGGCGTACCAGTTTCGAGCGGGTGCGCCGCACGGCGGGCGACGTGGTGGTCGGCCACGAGACGTACGTGATCGTGGACCGGAGCGGGCGGCTGCAACTGCCGCCGGAGTTGATCGAACGGCTGGGCATCGCCGGACGGGCGCGGGTGTCCATAGCAGAGGACCACCTGGAGATCTGGCCGGAATCAATGAACAATGAACAATGAACCAGTGAACAATGTCGTGCAGGCCACAGACATCACGCGCATCTATCACCTGGGGCGGAGCGAAGTGGCCGCCCTGCGCGGCGTCAACCTGTGTGTGCGCGCCGGCGAGTTCGTCGCCGTCCGTGGGCGCTCCGGCTCCGGCAAGACCACCCTGCTCAACATCATTGGCGGCCTCGACCGGCCCGACTCGGGCACCGTCCTCTTCGACGACCGGGACGTCACCCGCCTGTCAGAACAGGAGTTGAACGGGCTGCGGCGGCACCAGGTGGGATTCGTGTTCCAATCCTTCGGCCTGCTGCCCCAGTTCTCAGCCTACGAAAACGTGGACCTGATCCTCCGCCTGGCGCGCGTCCCCCGCGCCCAGCGGCGCGAACGCGCCACAGAGTGCCTCACCATGGTCGGACTGGGGCAACGGCTGCATCACCGCCCCTACGAACTGTCGGGCGGCCAGCAACAGCGGCTGTGCATCGCCCGCGCCCTGGCCAACCACCCCCGGCTCATCCTGGCCGACGAGCCGACCGGCGAACTCGATAGCCGAACGGGCCGGGAGATCCTCTCTCTCTTCCGCCAGATCGTGGCGCTGGAGAACACTGCGCTGATCGTGGCCACCCACGACCAGGCCATCTACGACTTTGCCACCGTCGTCTACGAACTGGAGGACGGCCAACTGACCTGTCATTCTGAGCGCAAGGCCTGTCATTCTGAGCGCAAGGCCTGTCATTCTGAGCGCAGCGAAGAATCCCCCCCGCCCCCATAGGCCCGTTCGACCGTCTCCACCAGTCTCTCCCACGCGAAGCGCTCCCGCACGTCGCGGGCGGCCGCCTGGCCCAGCCGCTCCCGCAACGGCGCATCCTCCAGCAGCCGTACTACCGCTGCGGCAAAAGCGACCACGTCTCCAGGCTCCACCAGCCAGCCGGTCTCCCCGTGGCGAATGTACTCCCGGTTCTGCCCGACCGCCTCGGCCACGACCGGCACCCCGGCGGCCAGCAGGTCCCGCAACTTGGCCGCGCACTTGGTCCGGTTGACCAGCGTGTCGTCGAAGGGGTAAATGGCGACGTCCGCCTGCGCAAAGTAGGCTGGGAGTGTGTCCTGGGGGACCCAGCCGGTGTAGAGCACGTCAGCCAGCGGGAACAGTTCCTCCTGCTCGTCAAAGAGGCCCTCGCCCACCACCAGCAACCGCGTTCCCGGCACCTTCTCCCGCACCCGGCGCAACACCTCCACCACGCGCGAGACGGGGAACTCGAAGAACCTCGTGTACAGCAATACGACTGGATGCTGGAGGTTGGAGATTGGATGCTCGGCACTACCAGGTTCCAACCTCCAATCTCCAACTTCCAACTTCCAACTTCCAACCCCATTTGGTACATAGAACACTTTCTCGCGCGCCACCCCCATCGCCCACACCAGGCTCTCCAGCGTGCGGCTGGCGACGGTGACGGCATCGGCATGCGTCAGGCCCCACCGTTCCTGCCAGGTGAAGAAACGGCGTTGGGCTACCGGGTAGCCGCCGATCTCGTTCCACCCGCCGGGTCCTTCCCAATCGTCGGTGTCCACCACCAAGCGCGGCCTGCGGGCACGAGGGAGCCGCGCCAGGAGCCAGTGAGTGACACCGCTGTAAGCCTTGGGTTTGAAGAGATGCACTAGATCGGGGCGGAGGGCCAGCGCCCGGCGGGCCAGCCGGCGGGCGGTCAGCAGGTGAAACAAGCCAAGATTGCGAGGAGGCAAAGGACTGTCATTCCGAGCGTAGCGAGGAATCTCAATGTTCTCAATGCGAACACCCCCTTCCTCCCAGCAACGCCCGCTGTCCTCAGAGTTCTGCCAGGGGGGCAGGAGCATGGTCACCGTATGGCCGCGGGCCACGAGCGCCTGGGCCATCGGCAACGCCCGCACACTCATCGTGCCCCGGGGTCGCAGCCCGAAGGGACCTACCATCACTATGCGCATACTACGACCTGGTGGCTTTCATTATACCCAACTCACACTCAAAGAGCAACCGGCCGTATTAGGTCAGGTAGCATGTTACCGTTTGTGTCACTTCCCATATCGGCGCAGCAGCGCACAAAGCATCCATCCAGGCACTGCGAGCGCTATCCCCCCAACCGGTAGGCAACACGGAGGGCGGTGAGGACCGGCCGTCGGAGACGCCGACGGGACAGGTGAAGCAGAGAGCAGCACTCTAGCGGTAGGTGTCGGTAAAGAAGGTGTACGGGTGGCCATAGCCGTGGGTTCCGGTTCTGATGTCTCGGCCAGTGTCGGGGTCGCTAAGGCCGCCGGTACCGGGGTTACAGAAGGCACCGGCGTGGCCGTCCTGGCCGCAACCGGAGTGGCGGCCGCCGTAGCCGTTGTCTCGCTCCTCGCCGTGGCTGCTTCTGTAGGTGTGGCTGTAGCCACGGGCTCAGCCGTCACAGCAGCGGTCGCGGCACTGGTCGGCACCGGTTTTACTGTCGGGGTCGCTGTCGGACTCGGCATCGCAGTCAGTGTAAGGGTTGGGGTTGGTGCGGACACGGCAACTGTCCCACCCTGAACGGACGTGGGTAGGGCGTTCGCCAGCGTGTCCGTCACCACGACGCCTTGCAGGTTCAGCGCGCTGGTACCTGGCCCCACTGCTGTAAGCGTGACGATGGCCAGCACGCCCATCCCTTGGGGACCAGCCTTACCTCCAAAACTGAAGGCCGCGAACGTGATGCTCCCCACCGTGTTGTCTATGTCAGATCCGAGGGATTGCGCCGTGCGGCCGGTACTACCCAAGAAGGGGCCGAGTGCAACGCCAGTCACGGTCACGACGGCGGGGTCATAGGCCATGTCAAACTGAAAGGCCCCCAGGTCCATGGCACCCTCCACCATCACGTGGACGGTGAACGGCTGACCTGGTTCAACGTTCACGCTGGCCGGATCTACTCTCACCGTAGGGCCGGGGGTCAGGGGCAACGGGCACGCGTGTGCCAGGACGATGGAAGGTAAATGGCCCAGACAGGCGAGCAACAGACCGGCAAAGATGACTCTCAATGGAAGGTTTGCCAATGACATATTGGGTCCCTGATCTGTGTGAAAAGGAACTAACCGAATATCGCCCCCCCCGACGTTCGGTTAGTTCCTCAAGGGCCATCAACGAGGCCTTGGCGTTCAGTGGTTCCTGAGCACGACCGGCAAGTGTGTGCACTTTTTCACGGTGAAACCGTTGGACAGCACGCCCGAACGGGCATCGGTGTTCGTCACTTTCACATTCCACCTGCCCAGGGCGGCTTTCCCCAGGTTGAGCGTGCAAGAGATACGGGTTGAACTCTGCACGTATACCCAGGAGGCAGGAATCAGGGTCTGTCCGGTCCTGGTCAGTTCGACCGAAGCATCCGTCTGGAAGTTCTGTCCCACCACGACCACATTCTCCAGCACCTGGCCGGCGCATCCCCCGTTCGGAGCGACACTGATCACGGTGGGGGCTACGCTCGTGCCCACGCCAACCTCACCATCCTCGGTACTGGTAGGCACTGTGACGCCATCTGTTGTCATCACTGTAACGTTCCGCAGATGCAACGGACTGGTGCCTACTCCCAGCGCTCGCATCGTGATGATGGCCAGCGCTCCGTCCCCATTGGGCCCAGGGGAGGTCCCAAAGCTATAAGCCGCGTAGGACACATCCGCGGCTCCAATCACGGGGCCCAACTCTCCAACGCTTCGCCCGGTGCTGCCCAGGAAAGGTCCCAACTGCACAGCGGTGGCCGTCACCACGTTGGAGTTGTAGGTCATGCCGAACTCAAAGCCTCCCAGATTAGAAGCGTCCTGGATCATCACCGTGATGCTAAAGATCGTACTCGGGGCAACGAACTTGATGTTGGGGTCTATTTTCACCACCGCTCCAGTGTCTGGAGCGGCAAGGGAGCGGGGTGGCGCAGGGGCCTCACTCGCGGCATGGGGCACGAGGGCGTTGACCAGCAGCGTGTACACGCCAAAGAACAGACAGATACTTACTACCCAGACGATCAGAGTCAGGTATCTCTTGTGCCTGGAGAGCCGGTCGGGTGCAGCATCTGCTCTTGACTTCGACCCTTTCATACGCTTTTCTCCTATCGTCGTGATACCCCACCGGGGTAGTCCACTTGAGCCCCCCACACACAGCAAACGCAGATGCGGCTCACCGCATGTGGGGGGACTCACGAGATCGCCGAGATTACCTCGTGGGGCAAGCGCGCCCCCATTTGCTTGCCACGAGCATGACGTCCACGATGTTAACCACCCCGTCGCAGTTGAGGTCTTCAGGGCAATCGGATGCGGGGCAGTCAGGCCGAACGTGGACAGTCCCATCACTCAGCCAGGTGCTCTGCGGGTTGCCGTAGGTGTCTGTCAGTGACACGTTCTGAAGGTGCAAGGAACTCGAGCATTCGTTACTCCCGGCATTGAACGAGATGGTGGCCAATACACCACTACCATAGGGGCCGGTGCCGGTTGTACCCCAGCTATAGCCTCCATAGCCGATAACCCCGCTTCCCAACGTGGGGCCCAATTCCCCAACACCTCGTCCTGTACTGCCCAGGAAGGATCCCATAGTAGCATCGGTGGCTGTTACGCAAGCAGGGCCGTAGGTCAGGTCGAACTCGAAGCCTCCCAGATCAGAGGCATTGTCAACAACCACGTTGAAGGTGAAGGGAGCATTTATATTCACGTACCTTTCAGGCGGATCAATCCTGACGGTCGGCCAACCAGCCTCCTTCCATACTACGATGTCATCCACCCACGAGCCCCTGTCACGGACGCCCCCATCGCTGTAGAACATCCAGGCCACCCAGACGGATGGGTCACCCACGAAATCGGGATAGTAAAAGTTGTACCAGGCGCATGTGTCGTAGCCGCTGAAGGAGTAACCGTAGAAGTCGTATCCGTCGTGGGAGACGCCGACGAACACGTAGTCGTAGTTCAACTCGGTGTCATACCATAGCCCAAATTCCGTGCCGGCATTGGTCGCATCGCTCAGGTCGAACGGGCCATAAATCATCCAGGTGCTCAAGTTGTTGGGGTAGTTGGTGCCAGCACAGGGGTCTACCCTGTTTGCCCCACCGTCGGCAGGCCAGGCTGCCCAGTCGCCTCCGCATTGATCGCAGAAGGCGTCATCCCAGTAGCGCTCGTAGCCGTCGTTGCTGTTGTCCACAACTAACCAGGGATAGGTGGGAAAGTTGCCTTCGAAATTCTCCGTCCCGATGATGATCGCTCCCGGAGGAACGTCCTGCGGCACCACAGATGAGCCCTCATTGGGCTTTCCGTCGTCATCGGCGGGGGGAGTAGCCGGCATCACCCCTTCGGGCCGGTGGAGGATAGCGGGCACTCCTGGCGCCGCGCCTCCTTCGATGCGCAGGGTAGGCATCCCCGCCTCGTAGTAGACGATGATGCTAAAGTCATCAATATACCCCTCGGCATCGCCGCCCTGGACTGCCAGCGACCAGGTACCGTTGACCGGTGCGCCCTGCAACGCCGTGATTTCACCGGTGCTCTGCGCCAGTACGGCATCTCCAGCGCTTCCCTTGTCCCACAGCGTGTAAGTCGCCTCAGCACCCGAGGTCACCAACTGCACCTCCAGATCGGCAGGCTCGGGATACACGATGTTGTACTTGACCTGCACGACACTGACGACCGCACCGTCGGGCGCATCGCCGATCTCCACTGAGGCCTGCGCCCACTGATCTGCCCCGGCCAGAGGCACATCCGCATCGGTTGCGCCTTGTGCACGCACTCTGACCATCTGCAGTTCCTGTAGAGCCTCCCGGGCCGGGCCCGTGGCGCCGATGCCGACAGGGGGCAACGTCAGGAGAAACAGCGCACTTAGCACCAAGGCCAACGTCGGAACCAGCCGACGGCTGCCTGTGCTTTTCCTGGTATTGGCGTTCATCACATCCTCCTCTCCAATTTGTGTGAGTTCTTGATATTTCCTGTGGCTCGCTTCTCTGTCAGGATCACATATTGTCCTCCCCCCTTTCTCCTACCACCACATGTACCCGTGCATACCTGGTCGCGCACATGGTTAGCAAGTGGTATGCCATTTGGCCGCCACCAGTTGGATATCAATGACGTTGATCATCCCATCACCGTTGACGTCGTACGCGGGGACATACCCGGGGTCGCCGACAGCAGTCCTCCACCGGGCGGCGACCAATTGGATGTCAACGACGTTGATCACGCCGTCGCCATTGACGTCCTCGCGGCAGGCGGTGGTCACCGCCACGCTACCCCCCTGAGTGCTCACAGTGATCGTCACGCCGGCCGTATCTGCCACGTGCACGTTCTCGAACTGCAAGGGGCTGTTGCCCAGGACCGCCGCACTAAACGTAACGGTAGCCAATGCTCCCGTTCCATCCGGGCCGGGCATTCCTCCTCCGCTGAGACACCCGAAGGTGACCCTGCCGCCGACATTGTCTATCGTGGGTCCAAGCGGCGTAACGGCGCGCCCAGTACTGCTCAGGAATAGTCCACATGCTGCGTTCGTCGCTGTCACGATACTGGAAGTATAAGTCAGGTCAAACTGGAAACTGCCCAGGTCCGTGACATCTTCGATGGTCGCAGTTACGGTAAACAGGGAGCCAGGATGCGCTGCTGCACCAGGTGGTTCTATTCTGACGAAAGCATCAGCCACTGTGACGGTGCCGCCCTGACTGATGGCGGGAATCGAACGGCCGGACGCACGTGCGATGCGCACATTGTCATCAAAGCTCAAAGAGCTGTTGCCAAGGCCTACGGTGGTGAAGGTGATAGTGGCCAACACTCCGGTCCCGTTTGGGCCTGCAACAGTTCCAATACTATTTGCTCCATAGGACAAGACCCCGGCCTCATTGTCAATGGCGGGGCCGATTTCGGTGACAGAGCGGCCGGTGCTGCCCAGAAATGGCCCAAGGAGCACGCGGTCCACTGCCACGACATCGGGGGTATAGGCCAAGTCGAACTCAAAACCGCCCAAGTCGGTAATGCCGTCAATGACCACGTCCACGATGAATGAAGAACCGAGGTCAGCACGTATGTCAGGCGGTTCCACTCTGACGCGAGAGGTCAATGCACGATAGGCATTGATCCTGCCTGTACCCAGGTAATTGTCCTCGCCCGGAAACGCTGGGGCATTGACGTCGTCGGCCGAATTCCGGATGGCAGCAAACACCTGGGCAACAGAGAGTGCGGGATCCTGAGCCAGAACCAGCGCGGCCAGCCCAGAGACGTGGGGGGTGGCCATGGATGTCCCACCCCAGAACTCGTAGCCGCGACCCGTAGTGCTGAGGATATCTACTCCTGGAGCCGCCACGTCCACTTCCGGCCCATAGGACGAAAATGAAGCGCGCCGGTCTCCGCGGTCAGTCGCAGCCACGCCCAAGCAGTATTCATCATAGGCGGCCGGGTATGCCACTCCATACCCATAGTCATTGCCCGCCGCACAGGCCATCACCACGCCTTTGTCGTAGGCGTACTGCATAGCCTCTTCCAACGTAGACGCAGGGTAGGGGCCTCCCAGGCTAAGATTCGCCACACGAGCGCCATGGTCAGCCGCGTAACGAATTCCCTGTGCCACGTCGAAATAGGACCCCGCTCCCTGAGCATCCAGAACCTTGACGCCCATAAATCGGCTGTTCCAGGCCAGGCCGGCGATGCCGACACCGTTACTCGTGTCCGCCGTAGCGATCCCGCACACGTGAGTGCCATGCCCCTCATCATCCATTGGATTACTATCATCGTTGATAAAGTCATAGCCGTCTACATATCTACCGCCATCCAGGTCTGGATGGCGGTAGTCTATTCCGGTGTCAATGATGGCAATGACGATGTCGTTCGTACCGGTGATGATGTCCCAGGCAGCCGGAGCCTCGATCTGAGCCAACGCCCACTGTTCATCAAAGAGTGGGTCGTTGGGGGTCACCTCCAGAGCGTAGGCAACGTAGTTGGGCTCAGCATAGACTACCCCTGGGGCCTGCTGGTACATCTCAATCATCCTGACAACTGTGGCCCCATCCGGAATCCGTAAACGATAGAGGTTGAGTGCCGGAATTGTCTCGATGACCGATGCTCCCAAATCCCGGTTGGTCGCCTCAATCGCCAGGGAAGAGACATCCGCCTCGAACTTGACCAGGATTTCACCAGGCTTGACGGTCGGCTCAGCATGAGCGATTTGCCCCGATCGCAGGGTATAGTCCGGTTTGCCGGACGCAGCCACATAACCTGCCAGAGGAACGATCAAGCCTAGAGCGAGCAGACCCAAGGTAAGAGAGAGTCGAAGTCTCTTCGTCAGTCGTTGTGCATAAAAAGTTGGCTTCATCACAGCTCCATTCTCGTAACAAAAAAGCGGCACCCCACGCGGATGATGCCACTTTAAGATTGTCGTTATGTCTCCGCAGACCACAGCAAAGGATGTGTAATTTGTACTAATTATACCACAACTTGTCGGACATGAACGTTAAGAAATTCCTAAAAGTCCTAGAATTTCTGGTGCTCAAACGTGGCAGGGGTACGGCGGGGATGATGCTTTTCAGAACTCGCCCGTTGTGGTACACTTCTCACCAAGAGCGAATGAGAGAGAGGCCACATAGTGACCCTACCACAGACCGTCCGCATCCGTCACATCCGTGACGACACCCGCACCATCCGCACCTTCGTCCTCGACGCTGAAATCCCGGACGCCGAGCCGGGCCAGTTCGTCATGCTCTGGCTCCCCGGCGTGGACGAAAAACCCATGTCTATCGCCTGCCCTGCCCCACTCACGCTGACCGTCGCCCGCGTCGGGCCATTTTCCACCGCCCTCCACGAGCGCAAAGTCGGCGACCGCGTCGGTTGGCGCGGCCCCTACGGGCACGGCTTCTCACTACACACAGACCGTCCGGCCCTCCTGGTCAGCGGGGGCTGCGGCGTCGCGCCGCTCTACTTCCTCGCCACCCGCGCCGTCGAGCACCACCTCCCCACCATCGTCGCCCTCGGCGCTCGCAACGCCCTCGACCTGCCCTACGTCGAACAGTTCCGCGCCCTGGGCGTAGACCTCGCCCTGGGCGTAGACCTCCTCCTCGCCACTGACGATGGCTCCCTGGGCTACCGTGGCAACGTCACCGATGCCCTCCTCTCCATCCTCAATCTCGAGTACCACCTTCCCGAAAGCTGGGAGCTTTCGGGAAGGTCCGCAATCTATGCGTGTGGCCCCGAACCTATGCTCGCCGCCATCCACCACCTGTGCCACGAGTACGCCATCCCCGGCCAACTGAGCCTGGAGCGGTACATGAAGTGCGGCTTTGGCCTGTGCGGGCAGTGCGCCCTCGATGGATACCTGGTCTGCCAGGACGGGCCGGTGTTCGACGTCGAGCAGCTGGACGGCCTGCGCGACTTTGGCCACGCCCACCGCAGCGCCACCGGCCGCCGCATACCCATCAGATAATCAACAGATTCTGCGGGTGAGGCCCGACGGGTACGTCGGGGCACCCGTATGCGCTCAGAATGACAGTCTCTAATCTCTAGTGATGAACAAACCCGAACTCCGCCAACACTTCTGTTCCCTGCGCGAATGCCTGCCCCCCGGCCAGGTCACCGCCGCCTCTGCCGCCCTCTGCCACCGCCTGGCTGCCTGGCTTTCGTCAACCTCCAATCTCCAAGAGATTCTGCGGGTGAGTACACCCGTATGCGCTCAGAATGACAGTTCTCCAATCTCCATCTTCACCTACCTCGCCTTCCGCAACGAACCCGACCTGGCGCTCCTCTTCGACCTCCTCCCTCACGCCCGCTGGGCCGTCCCTCGCATCGAAGGGCGCCGCCTGATCGTCCACCCCTACGACCCGGCCCGCCTGGTCCGCCACCGCTTCGGCATGCTCGAACCGGCCCCCGATCTGCCGGTCATAGACCCCGCCACGCTCGACCTGGTGCTCGTACCGGGAGTGGCATTCGACCGGCAGGGAGGACGGTTGGGATTCGGCGGCGGGTACTACGACCGGTTCCTGCCCACCACTCCCGCCCTGCGCGTCGGCGTCACCTACGACGAATGCCTGGCCGACGTGCTCCCCTGCGGCGAGCACGACCAGTGCGTGGACTGGATCGTCACTCCCAGCGACCTATTCCGGGTGCCCTCACCGGCACACCGCGAACCTGAACCTTGAGAATTGTGTGAAAGGCAGTGGTTTCATCCACCCCCAGCGGCCTCGTGATCACGCTGGACGCCGTGGGGCACGCTGATACAGAAATCTGCCTGCCATCAGCCATCCTACTAGCCCCACCAGAGTGATCCCGCTGACCGCCCCATACATCGCGCCGTAGCCCGCCACGCCCGCCCACCAGCCCAACCCCCAACTGCCCAGGCCGATCAGCAGGTCGTGGGCCGTGTACTGGATCGCGGCTCCGCTCGCCCGCAATGACGACTCCAGGCCCCCCTGCACGCTCACGTCCAGCCCGGCCCGCGCGGCCCCATACCCCACCCCGAACAGCACGGCCACTCCGATGAGCGCCCACTGGCCACCGGCCGCTGCCAACCCGGCCATCGCCAGTCCGGCCAGCGCCAGCCCCCCCCTCTCCCCCCCGCAAGCGGGGGGGTTGGGGGGGCTGGGGAGCCGCCCATGGCGATCACGTACAGGGGAAGCGTGGAGAAAAGCGCCTGGAAACCGAGGAATAGGAACAACGTAGCCGCAATCGCGGCGAAGAAAGGCCCACGATGGTCCCATCCGGGGTACGCGGCCCGCTGCTCAGTCTGGCCTGTCATTGCGGGTGAGTACACCCGGAGCAGAGCGAAGAATCCCGCCTTCAATCCTCGTCCAGCCTCAGTATCGCCAGGAACGCATCCTGCGGGATGACCACCGTCCCGAACTGCTTGAGCCGCTTCTTGCCCGCCTTCTGCTTCTCCAGCAACTTGCGCTTGCGCGTGACGTCGCCACCGTAGCACTTGGCCAACACGTCTTTGCGCAACTCGCTCACCGTGGAGCGGGCGATGATCTTGGCCCCGATCGCCGCCTGAATCGGCACCTTGAACAATTGCCGGGGGATGACCTCTTTCATCTTGCGCACCAACGCCGAGCCTTTCTCGTAGGCCTGGTCGCGGTGCACGATCAACGCCATTGCATCCACCGGTTCCTTGTTCACCAGAATGTCCATGCGCACCAGGTCGCCCGGCCGGTAATCCAGGAACACATAGTCCAGCGAGGCATACCCCCGCGTCGCCGACTTGAGCCGGTCGTGCATGCCCACGATCATCTCCGCCAGCGGCATCTCGTACGTCAACACCACACGCCGACGGATGTACCCGATGTCCGATGTACTCATCGGCCCCATCACCCCCCCATCCGCGCTGTCCAGATATTCGGTCGTGCGATACACCCCCCGCCGTCGCGTCGCCAGTTCCATCACCGGCCCGATGTACTCCGCCGGTGTAAAGACCTGGATGCGCATCCACGGCTCCCGGACCTCCTCGATCGTGCCGGCGTCCGGCAAATCCGCCGGGCTGGCCACCTCGGTGACCTGGCCACCGTGGGTGACGACCTGGTAAGCCACGCTGGGGGCCGTCGCGATCAGGTCGAGCCCGTACTCCCGCTCCAGCCGCTCCTGCACGATCTCCATGTGGAACAGGCCCAGGAAACCGCACCGGAAACCGAACTGCAGCGCCTGGGAAGTCTCTGGCTCGAAGACCAGCGCCGCATCGTTCAACTGCAGTTTCTCCAGCGCGTCGCGCAGCGCGTTGTAATCCTCGCTCTCGACCGGATACAGGCCGGCAAAGACCATCGGCTTGACCGACCGGTAACCAGGCAGTAACTGCGAGGCCGGGCGCACCGCACTGGTCAGCGTGTCGCCCACGTGGCACTCCCGCACCGTCTTGAGCCCCGTCGCGACGTACCCGACCCCTCCCGTGTTCAACCGCTCCGCCGGCGTCATGCCTGGCGTGAACGTGCCCACCTCCACCGGTTCCGTCGTCGCGCCGGTGGCCATCAACAGCAGTGGCTCCCCCTGTGCCAGCACTCCATCCACCACCCGCACGTAAGCGACCACTCCCTTGTAGGAATCGTAGTGCGAATCAAAGATGAGCGCCCGCAACGGTGCGTCGGCCTGCCCGCAGGGCGGTGGCAGCCGCTTTACCACTGCCTCCAACACGTCCCTGCCTCCCCACCCCTCCTTGGCCGAGATGCGTAATACCTCGTCGGCCTCGACACCCAGCAGGTCGGCCACCTCCAACGCCACCTCGTCGGGCCGCGCCGAGATCAGGTCAATCTTGTTCACGATGGGGATGACCTCCAGGTCAGCATCCAGCGCCAGGTACAGGTTGGCCAACGTCTGGGCCTCGACCCCCTGCGTGGCGTCCACGACCAGCAGCGCTCCCTCGCAGGCCGCCAGTGCGCGGCTGACCTCGTAGGCGAAATCCACGTGGCCGGGCGTATCAATCAGGTTCAACTCATACGCCTGCCCATCGGCGGCGTCATAGTGCATCCGCACCGCCGAGGCCTTGATCGTCACCCCCTTCTCTCGCTCCAGGTCCATCGAGTCGAGTACCTGCTCGACCATCTGGCGCGCGGGAATCGTGCCGGTCAACTCCAGCAGCCGGTCGGCCAGCGTGGACTTGCCATGGTCAATGTGAGCAATGATACAGAAATCACGAATCTGGGACTGGTCCACCAACCTTATCCTTTCGAACCTCTTTCACCGTTCATCTCTCATTCTAACAGGCCCAGGTGAGTTGTCAAGAGCCAACCACCAGCGCCGCAGGAGCCACTTTCGCTGGCACCACCACCGTAAAGCGGCTCCCCCGCCCCACCTCACTTTCGGCCCACACCCGCCCGCCGTGCAACTCCACCATGCCCTTGACAATGGAAAGGCCCAGTCCCATCCCGCCGTGGCGGCGCGTCATGTGACTCCCGACCTGGTAGAAACGGTCAAAGACCCGCTCCAGTTCCTGGGGCGGAATCCCCACGCCGGTATCGGCCACCACCACCTCCACCTCGTCGCCTCGCCTGCGCACCGTCACCTGCACCTGCCCGGCCGGCGGCGTAAACTTGACCGAGTTGGCAATCAGGTTGTCCAATGCCACCCGCACCTTCTCCCGGTCCGCGTAGATGGACACTGGCTGGTCCGGCAGGTCAGCCTTCAGCACCACTCCACCAGTCTCCGCCAGCGCCTCGTAATCTTCGCACGCCCCCTCCACCTCGCTCCGCAGGTCGAAGCGGGTCGGGCTCAACTCCATCTGCCCGGTCTCCAGGTAGCGCAGGTTCAACATGGTGTCAATGATGTTCTTGAGCCGCATGGAGGCCCGCTGCACCGCATCCAACTGTGTATCGGCGGCGCTGCCAAACTTTTGCCGCAACACGGTGGCGTAGAGCAAGATCAAACTCAGCGGCGTGCGCAGTTCGTGCGAAGCGATGGCGATGAAATCCGACTTCAGCCGGTCCAATTGCCCCAGCCGCTCGTTCGCTTTCTGCAGCACGTCCACCAGCCGCGCGTTCTCGATGGCCACCGCCGCCTGGGCCGCCAGCGTCATCAGTGTCTCCACATCTTCCTGGGAGAACTCCTGGCCATCGCGCTTGTTCACCGCTTCCAGCACACCGATGCAGCGCTCCTTGATCCGCAACGGCACCGCCAGCAACGAACGGATCTCCTGCCCAATCTGCTGGCCGACCTCCCCATAGTGGCGGGGATCGGCCTGCGCGTTGGCGACGATCAATGGCCCTTCCGACGTCAGCACCGCCCCAGCGATGGACCCTTCGATCGGCACCGGGATGTCCATCAGTTGCGGAGCACCGATGGCCGCACGGAAGCGCAACTCGCCCGTGCGGGGATCCTGCAGCAGAATGGAAGCCCCCACGCTGTCAGTCAACTCCGCCGCTACCGCGACGATCTTCCTCAGCAAGGGCTCCAATGTGCTCGTCGAGGTCAGGTCACGGCTGATCTCCAGCATCCTCCCCAGACGCTGCAACCGAATTTCCACGTCGCCCGTACTCGCATCCGCACTCATCGTCCAGCCTCCACCTCTGCCATACAGGCGGCAATCGCGGCTTTTCTATCCAACTCACGGGTGTACTCACCCGCTCCATCAACCCCTGACTCCCACCACCCCAGAAACTCGACGTTCCCGGCTGGCCCCAGCAGCGGAGAGGGCATCAACCCACGCAGTCCCAGGCCCAACCCGGCCACGAAACTCAGCACTCGTTCCAGCACCCGCCGGTGCACCTGTGCGTCGCGCACTACCCCACTCCTCCCGACCTCCTCCCGCCCTGCCTCGAACTGTGGCTTAATCAGCGCCACCACCACCTGCCCTCCCCTCCCCCCCCTTCCCTCCGTTTCCTCCGCCCCCACCAACCACCTTACCGCCACCGGCAGAATCAACTCCAACGAGATAAACGACACGTCAGCCGTCACCAGGTCCACCGGCTCCGGCAAACGCTCCAGGTAGCGTGCATTGGTACGCTCCATCACCACCACCCGGGGATCGTTCCGCAGCCGCCAGTCCAATTGTCCATATCCTACGTCAATGGCGTATACACGACGCGCGCCGTGCTGCAACAGGCAATCGGTAAAGCCACCGGTGGATGCCCCCACGTCGGCCGCCACCAACCCGGCCACGTCCAGTCCAAAGCGCGCCAGCGCCGCCTCCAGTTTCTCGCCTCCACGGCTGGCGAAGCGTGGGCGGGACTGCAAAGCCACCTCAGCATCCACCGCCACCGGGACGCCGGGCTTGTCGGCCACCTGGCCAGACAGGCGCACCTGCCCGGCACGGATCAACCGCTGAGCCTGCGCGCGGCTCTCCGCCAGCCCCCGCTCGACCAACACGAGATCCAATCGCCTCTTCGCCTGTCTCCTCGTCATCTCGTCACAATCATACCCCATGAACGCAGCAAAGGCAAGGTTCGCCATCCGCATGAACCTTCCCGAAAGCTGGGAGCTTTCGGGAAGGTGGCATTCCGCATTCCCCACGGTTTGCCGAAATCGCCCATCTTTGGTATCATTCCACAGATTGCGGCTCACCTATCATCGTGGCCCTGGCCGCCGCCACACATTCGCCTGGAGGCCAACAAGAATCATGTTCACCGGCTTGATCAAAACCATGCGGCCCAAGCAATGGGTCAAGAACGTCTTCATCTTCGCTCCGCTGACCTTCGATGTAAAGCTCTTCAATCTGTACTATCTGGCCAAGACCATGGCCGGCTTTGTGCTCTTGTGCCTGATATCGGGGGCGGTCTACATCGTCAACGACCTGGCCGACATCGAACAGGACCGCCAACATCCCGAAAAGTGCAAGCGCCCCTTACCCAGTGGACAACTGAGCACCCGCGTGGCCCTGGCCGCCGCCGTCGTCATGCCCCTGCTTGGATTGCCGTTGGGCTTTCTGCTGGACCCGATCTTCGGTGGCCTTTTGACCGGTTACCTGTTGATTCAGTTGGCCTACTCCTTCTGGCTCAAAAACATCGTTATTGTTGACGTGATGCTTGTGGCCAGTGGCTTCATTCTGCGCGTGGCCGCTGGCGTGCCGTTGGTCAAGGCAGAGCGCTTCTCCCCCTGGCTCTATATCTGCATGATGCTCCTGGCGTTGCTGATCGGCTTTGGCAAGCGCCGTCACGAACTGGTGTTGCTGAAAGAAAACGCCAACATGCACCGCCAGAGTCTGCAGGACTATAACCTGCCACTCCTGGACCACATTATCAGCATCGTCACTGCGTCCACCCTGCTGGCCTACGCGCTGTACACCTTCTCCGCGCCCAACCTGCCCCCCAACCACACCATGATGCTGACCCTTCCTTTCGTCCTGTACGGCATCTTCCGCTACCTCTACCTGATTCACGTCAAGGGGATGGGGGGTGCCCCTGAAGAAATCGCACTCTCCGACCGGCCGCTGCAGGCCACGGTCGTCCTCTGGGGCCTCAGCGTCATCATCGTGATGTATGCCTTCAGATCATGAATACGACAACTTCTGTACACACTGCATCTGCCCCAGGCAAGGTCATCCTCTTCGGCGAGCACGCCGTCGTCTACGGCCAACCTGCTATCGCCGTGCCCGTCACCCAGGTACAGGCCACTGTCACCATCGCGCCTGCTCCACCCGGCAGCGGCCTGACGTTAGTCGCTCACGACCTGGGGACACGCTCCTCGCTGTCTGCAGCGCCTGAGGATGAACCGTTGGCCGCCGCAGCCCGGCTGGCACTGGCCCATCTCTCCAACCCCGAACCGGACGCCACCCTCACCGTCACCTCCACCATCCCCATTGCCAGTGGATTGGGTAGCGGCACCGCCGTCTCCACTGCGCTCGCCCGCGCCCTGGCTGCCTTCCTGGGCCGCCGGCTCGACCCCGCCCAGGTCAGCGCGCTCGTCTTCGAGGTCGAAAAGATCCACCACGGCACCCCCAGCGGGGTTGATAACACCGTCGTCGCCTACGCCCAGCCGGTCTACTTTGTGCGCGGCTGTCCCGTCGAGCGACTGTCCGTCCGCATCCCCTTCACCCTGCTGATCGGCGACACGGGCACCCGTAGCTCGACCAGGCAGGCCGTCGAGCGCGTACAACGCGGCCGGCAGCGCAACCCGGCCCGCTACGACGCCCTATTCGACCAGATCGGTGACGTCGTGATCGAGGCCCGCCGGGCCATCGAATCTGGAGACGTTGACGCGCTGGGGCCGCTGATGGACGACAACCACGAACTGCTGATCGAACTGGGAGTCTCGTCGCGCAAACTGGACGACCTGGTAGAGGCAGCTCGCTTCGCCGGTGCTCTGGGAGCCAAACTCTCCGGTGCTGGCCGCGGGGGGAACATGATCGCCCTGGTGGAGGACGACTTGGTAGATCAGGTGGCAGAGGCATTGGAGGAGGCAGGGGCGGCGCGGGTGATTGCCACACAGGTTACTACAACGGATTAGGAAAGCAACGGAGTGGGAGAGAGTGAGCAAGCTGATTCACGAGAAACTAACCTACAGCGTCCGCGGAGTACTTATGGCTGTGCACCATGAACTGAAGCCTGGACTGCAGGAGCACTTCTACCAGGACGCAGTTGAGATCGGCCTCCAGGAGGCCCGCATCCCGTTCGAAGCACAGCGGAACTTGGAGGTCATCTACGAGGGAGAACGAGTGGGGCTTTATAGTCCCGACTTCTGCATAGATGCACTGAAGGTCATCCTGGAGCTTAAGGTAGCATCGGCCATCACCCCACTCCATAAGGCACAGGCCCTCTCCTATCTCAAAGTCACAGACGCGGACCTGGCGCTGGTCGCCAACTTCGGCGCGCCATCCCTGGAAGTCGAGCGACTACCCAACTTCCTGCGAGAACGTCAGCCTGAGTTCGTGTGGGAACCACGAGCCCTCGAGCCAGACATGCTCTACCCCGACCTCAGCACCGCCTTATATGAGGCGCTCCACCGCGTCCATTTCACACTTGGCCCTGGCTTCCTGCACCAAGTCTACCGCCGCGCCACCATGGTCGAACTGCGACGACGACGCATGTCCTACGGCTACCACACCCACCTGCCGGTCGAGTTTCACGGCCACCACCTAGGCCAGGACGAATGCCGCCTCATCGCCGCCGAAGACCACATCGCCATCGCCGCGTTCGCTCTGCAATCCATAACCGAAGCACATCAGCAACGCCTGAAGCGCCATCTGCAGACCCTCGACCTCCAACTGGGCCTATTGGCCAACTTCCACGACACCCATCTGCAGATCCAGCCCGTACGAATCGCGATGTAACCCTGTCTGCCCATGGTTCAGAAAAATCCTTCCATCCAGTTTCTTTCCCATCCGTTCCTTTCTCAATCCGTTGTTGTATTCCTCAAACTCGGCGGCTCCCTGATCACCGACAAAACCCACCCCTACACCCCCCGGCCCGCCACCATCGCCCGTCTGGCCGGTGAAGTGCGCCAGGCGCTTGCTGCGGCTGGCTGGCTGAGACTGCTCATCGGCCACGGCTCCGGCTCCTTCGGCCATTGGGCCGCCCACCCCCACGGCACCCGGCAAGGCGTACGCACGCCTGACCAATGGCGCGGCTACGCCGAGGTGGCAGCCGCCGCCGCCCGCCTCAACCGCATTGTCACCGACGCCTTCCTCGAGGCGGGTGTGCCGGTATTTAGCGTCCAGCCCTCCGCCTCCGCACGCTGTCACGACGGCACGTTGCAGACTCTGGACACATTCCCCATCCATACGGCCCTGGCCCAGGGCCTCGTGCCGCTGGTCTACGGTGACGTCGCCCTCGACGACGTGCGAGGCGGCACCATCATCTCCACGGAGGACATCTTCCTTTACCTGGCCGATGAACTCCAGCCGGCCCGCGTTCTGCTCCTGGGGGTAGTGCCCGGCGTGCTGGGGCCTGGCGGCGCCATCATCCCCCACATCACGCCCGCCGATCTACCCACCCTGGGGAGCACGCTCGCTGGCTCGGCAGGTGTAGACGTGACGGGGGGCATGGCAGACAAGGTGGCGTGCATGCTCGCGCTGGTGCAGCGTCACCCGGCGACCTCCGCGCACATCCTCACTGGCACCGCGCCCGGACTGCTGGCCCGCGCCCTCCTCGACCCCTCTCTGCCCAGCGGCACCCGCATCACCGCCCTCTGACCCCCGCTGGCACCTCGCTCTGGCGCTGCAGACCCTGTTATCCGCTGCGCATGCCCTCACGGATGCGCTCCCACGCAGCCTGCACCGCAGCCAGTTCAAGAGGCTGCTCGGGCACTTCCCCATAGTGCACGGCCACGTAGGCGCCGGTGATACGCCCCACCTCCTCGTGGCCATCAGGGAAGGCTTGCTCCAACGTTGGCAGGTACTCGTAAGGGGTCTCATAGGGCGCGCGAGGGTACCCTCGCTCTGCAGCCAACGTGCCCAGGTGGGCATAGATGCGGCGGATGGTCATCGCGGTTAAGAGCTGGCCCAGGCGGGAACCTCTCAGCATAGCAGTCGCCTCATCCAGCCGGCGGCGCCCACGGCGCAACAGGTCACGCAAGCCACGGCGCAAGTGGGCCCCCTCCCACACCGACTCACGCTCCTCGTCCCGCTGCCACCCCTCCCGCGCACGCAACCGGCGCAGAGAAATCGCCACCAGCAGCAACAGGAGCAGCACCCCGCCGATGATGCCGATCGCCTTGGCCACCGCCAGTTGCTCGGCCGTAAAAGGGGACACCTGGCCCTGCCCTTGCACTTCAGATGGTTCGGCCGGCGTCATCTTGCGCGCCAGTTCCTCGAACAAACGGCCGAGTTCGTACTGCCCAAACAGGGCCATCAGAGGAGCGATCAGAATCTGCGCAATCCAGGCCGCTGCATATACGATACCATACAGTACGATGTTCAGCACCTGCAGTACCGGTACCAAAAGCATGCCGATATTGTCACCCGTCAACAGGACTGCCACCCCACCGGCCAGCAGCAGGACGACCAGGCCTGCCACCACCAACGTCGCCAGCCAACTGAACCCGAACGGGGACTGGCTGCCCCCATACTGTTGCCCCACCTCCTCCGCCCGCGCCAGTGCAATTCCTAACAGGCTGGCGAAGAAGAACAGAAACACGAAGCGATGATACGGCCAGGCCAGCATGGTGCCGCCCAGCATCGTGGTTACCGCGATCATCACCAGGCCCAGCCGAAAGCGAAAGGCCACGCTCTCGCTGGTGAGCCGGCGTTGAGCCAGCACAAGCCCCCGCCACCACAGGAAAATCACCAACAGGAACAGGGACACTTCGTGGGACGTGCTACCCTCCCGCAGGCTACTGAATACGTCCACGAGCCATGCCGAGTCCAGCAGGTGCGTTTGTGCGTGAAACAACCGGTGGATGACCACCAACCCACTGGCCAACATCCCCAGTCCCAACAACCCAGAACGAAACGCGGGACGTACGGACAAGCGCCAGGTCAAGCGAGCCAGGTAGTTTACCGCCAGCACAGCACCGAGAAAGGCCGCCGTGAGCGGCAATGGCCGAACCGGGATGATCGTGGAGAGCAACGCGGCAATGAGTGGCGTGACGATACACACGTCCATCGTCCCCAATGCCAGGAACACCAACTCGTAACGGACCTGGACGCGTAGCCTATCCACTGCGTACCCCCCGCACGGCCAGTCCGGCGGCTCGCAGTGCCGCCAGGCAATCCTCCGCTCCTCGGCCCAGGCGCTGAAAGGTTGGCGTCGAGGGCGGCAAGTGAAAAGTCGGGACCCCAGGCAGTTGCGGTGGCGGTTGCTCGGCCAGTGAGACCAGCGCCATGCGCCGTCCGGCATCCTGCAGATGCAGGACCGCCACAGCCAATCCCTCAGGGACGACCGCCGTCACCACCACCAACGTAGCCCCCCACGGAAGCCGGGGACTCTCCCGGTGCAGCAGTTCCTGCATGGACGTGGTGGCGAAACTGGTGACGTTCGCCAGTGCTTCCAAAATGGCGGTCAATTGGCCCGGCGAACGCCCCGGCGGCACCCGGATCGGCTGATCGGACAGCCGATTGCAGCCATTGGCCACCAAGCCCACCTTATATCTCTGCCCCACAGCCCAGGTGGCGATGGACCCTCCGACACTGATCGTACGCTCGAACAGATCCGGAAGCACGCCCTCCCAATTGTGCTCAAACGTGGAGACGTTCAACAGGACGACCATATTGATCGCCTCCGTAGGCTCGAAAACCCGCACCTGCAACTGGCCCCGATGTGCTGTGGCTTTCCAGTGCACGTAGCGCAGGCTGTCTTCAGGATGATAATCGCGGATGCCCACGGTGCGCAGAGGGTCCTCCAGCAGACGACGATGGGCCTTTCGCTCGCCGAACGGCTCCTTGGCGGGCAGCCCCAGGTCTTCCAGCGGCCAGATGCGCGGATAGACGATCACCTGATCGCTCGACGAAACCGTCTCCTGCGCTTCGAACAACGTGAACAGGTCGCCCGACCTCAAATGGACCGGCCCCAACCTGTGCACTCCCCGCCCGGTACACTCCAATGCATAGTGCCGGCTGACCCGCTCGTACCAACGTAAGGAAAGCACGTTGTTGAGCGTGCCAATCTGGGGGACGTGGGTCGGCATGAGCGCACCTCTCGTCAGCGGCATGGCCATGGGGATCTCGTCGTTGACTTCCAGCCAACTCAACGGCAGGAGTTTGCGGTTGGTGATGCGCACCGCCATCTCGATCGTCTCACCGGGGAAAGCACACCGCTTGTCGAAGCGCCGCTCGTACTGCAAGTGACGCAGCGACACGTGCTTCCACCACCACGCAATCGGAATCACGGTGAGGAGGCAAGCCGCCAGGGCGAAGAGCGCGCGCTCCCGAGTGATGAGGCCCGCAATGATGAGCAGGCCCACCATCTCAAGCCAGACGGGGCTGAACTGGGAGCGCCGTTCGGCCTGTCC
>Ga0315289_10003916_pt1 | contig 22414 bp, 17 predicted proteins | sample YL17G11_40_MG_FD_203452 | JGI IMG/M metagenome (GOLD analysis project Ga0315289, IMG submission 203452) | Sediment microbial communities from Yellowstone Lake, YNP, Wyoming, USA - YL17G11_40 | ecosystem: Environmental > Aquatic > Freshwater > Lake > Sediment | place: USA: Wyoming | collected... | reverse complement strand
GGCGTCCTTGAACGCGTTGGTGCTGGTGTTGGTGGCCTTGACCGTGGCCCCCGGGATCGCTGCGCCGCTCGGATCGGTCACCAGGCCGGTCAATGTGGCCCGGAAGTCCTGTGCGAACGCCGCGGCAGCCAGAACCGCCAGCGCGAGAAAACTACGAGTGAATGTAGTCATGCTGTTCCCAATCTCCTGAACCGGGATTTACCTCTTGGCCCTGGTTCGTTCCAAGTATACAGTTTCGGCGGTCCCACCGCTAACCACCCACCAGGGAAAAACGGTGACAGGCAACGCTGTCCACGCGCCCTGCGGGCTGGGGACAGCGTTGCCAGTCGCCGTTTTCCTACATGTACATTCCGCCATTCACGTTGAGCACCGCACCGGTGATGTAGGCGGCCTCCTCGCTGGCCAGGAACTTCACCGCCGCGGCCACGTCTTGGGGCTGCCCCGCGCGCTTCAGCGGAATCGTCGCCAGCATGCGCTCCCGCACTTCCGGCGGCAGCCGCGCCGTCATGTCGGTCTCGATGAAGCCGGGCGCCACCGCGTTCACGGTGATGTTGCGGCTGCCCACCTCCTGCGCCAGGGCTTTGGTCAGGCCGATGATGCCGGCTTTCGAGGATACGTAGTTGACTTGGCCGGGGTTTCCCGACTGCCCCACCACCGAAGCGATGTTGATGATCCGCCCCCAGCGCTCCTTCATCATCCCGGGCAGCGCCAGCTTGGAAGCCAGGAACGCCCCGCGCAGGTTGATCCCGAGCACCAGGTCCCAGTCCTCCGCCTTCATGCGCACCGCCAGGCCGTCCTTGGTGACGCCGGCGTTGTTGACCAGGATGTCGATGTGGCCCCATGGCTTCAGGGCTGCGCCAAGGGCCTCTTCGACGGAGGCGGCGGACGCCAGGTCCAGGAACACGGCCATCGCCTCGCCGCCCGCCGCGCGGATCTCGGCCACTACCTTCTCGTTGTTCTCGGGCTCGTTCGAGGCCACCACCATGCGCGCGCCGCCGCCCGCCAGCGAGAGGGCGATGGCGCGGCCGATGCCGCGGCTGGCGCCGGTAACAAAGGCTGTTCGATTCGCCATAAGTAATCCATCATAGTAGAAGGACCATATGCCCTACACCGACCTGCGTGACTTCCTGGCCGCGCTCGACCGCCACGGCGAGCTGGCCCGCATCGCCCTCGAGGTGGACCCGGTGCTCGAGATGACCGAGTTCGCCGACCGCGCCGTCAAGCGCGGTGGCCCGGCGTTGCTGTTCGAGAACCCCAAGGGCTCCCGCCTCCCGGTGCTCATGAACGCCTTCGCCAGCCTGCGGCGGATGGAGCTGGCGCTGGAAGTGGCCTCGCTCGACGACGTGGCCGCGCGCCTCTCCGAGCTGTTGCATCTGGAAGCGCCGGAGGGTCTGCTGGGCAAGCTCAAGATGCTGCCCAAACTGGCCGAGCTGGGTTCCTTCTTCCCGCGCATCGTCTCCGGCGGGCCATGCCAGCAAGTCGTCCGCCGCGAAGGCTTCTCCCTGTTCGAGTTCCCCATCCTGCACTGCTGGCCGCAGGACGGCGGGCGCTTCATCACCCTGCCGCTGGTTTTCACGAAGAATCCCGACACCGGCAAGCGCAACTGCGGCATGTACCGCATGCAGGTTTTTGACGAGCGCACCACGGGAATGCACTGGCAGACGCACAAGCACGGCGCCGAGCACTACCGCCGCCTGGCCGCGACCGGGCGCACGCGCCTGGACGTGGCGGTGGCCATCGGCGCGGACCCGGCCACCATGTTCTCGGCCGCGCTGCCCCTGCCTCCGGACCTCGACGAGATGCTGTTCGCCGGTTTCCTCCGCGGCCAGGCGGTCGAGATGGTGCGCTGCGAGACCGTGGATCTCGAGGCGCCCGCCCACGCCGAGATCGTGCTGGAGGGCTACGTCCAGGTGGGCGAGCTGCGCCGCGAAGGCCCCTTCGGCGATCACACCGGCTTCTATTCCCTTGCCGCCGACTACCCGGTCTTCCACGTCACCTGCATCACGCACCGCCAGGAGCCGATCTACGCCGCCACCGTGGTCGGTCCCCCGCCCATGGAGGACTACTTCCTGGGCAAGGCCATCGAGCGCATCTTCCTGCCGCTGTTGAAGCTGCAAGTGCCCGAGATCCGCGACGTCTCGATGCCCGCCGAGGGCGTCTTCCACAACCTCATGCTGGTGGCCATCCGCAAGTCCTACCCGGGGCACGCGCGCAAGGTCATGCACGCGCTGTGGGGCATGGGCCAGGCCATGTTCACCAAGTGCATCGTGGTGGTGGACGAGGACGTGGACGTGCAGAACGTCCGCGAAGCGGCCTGGAAGGCCCTCAACCACATCGACCCCCAGCGCGACATCGAGTTCTCCTTCGGCCCCATCGACTCGCTGGACCACGCCAGCCGCCTGCCCAACTACGGCTCGAAGATGGGCATCGACGCCACCCGCAAGTGGCCCGGCGAGGGCTTCACCCGGCCCTGGCCGGACCTCATCCGCATGTCGCCCGAGGTCGAGCGCCGCGTCGATGCGCTCTGGAAGCAGGCCGGCCTCGCCTAGCCCATGCTGGTGCCCACGCTGAAGCTGAGCACCGTCCACGTGCTGGGGCTGGCCGCGCTGGGCGTGGTCTTGGGCGAGTGGCTCAAGAAGAGGCTCCCCGTGCTGGATCGCCTCAACATCCCTGGCTCCGTGGCCGGCGGGCTGGTCTACGCCGTGGTGGCGCTCCTGCTCCGTGACCGCTACGTCAACTTCGAGGTTGACGCGACGGTCCGCGACCTCTTGCAGATCGCCTTCTTCACGACTATCGGCCTGAACGCCAGTTGGAGCGTCATCCGGCGCGGTGGTTCCCAGGTGATCTGGTTCTGGGTGCTGGCCAGCGGCGGCGCACTCCTACAGGGCGTGCTGGGGGCGGGTCTGGCGAGGCTGTTCGGCGTGAACCCGCTGGTGGGGGTCATTTGCGGGGCGGGCGCCCTGGCCGGCGGGCCGGCCACCAGCCTGGCCTTTGGCCCGGTCTTCGAGAAGCTCGGCGCTGCCGGCGCCACCACCGCGGGCCTGGCTTCCGCGACCTTCGGCATCACCGGGGCGGGCCTCCTGAGCGGCTACCTCGGCGGCCGGCTGATCCGTGGGGCAGGCTCTCGTGGGGCGGGCTCTCAGCCCGCGGCGCCCTCTCAGGGCGCCCCCCATCTGATGCGCCACGTCCTGGTCCTGGCCACCGCCATGGGTCTGGGCAGCCTGATCGGTTCCGCCGTCGAGCGCGCCGGAGTCGTGCTGCCGGCCTACATCGGGGCCATGATCGTCGCGGCCGTCCTCCGCAACCTCGACGAACGCTGCGGCTGCGCCCGCATCTCCCCCGGCGCGGTGAGCGAGATCGGCGCCGTCGCGCTCCACCTGTTCATCGTGGCGGCGCTGCTGAGCTTGCGGCTCTGGGAGCTGGTGCACCTGGCTGTTCCCATGCTGGTGATGCTGGCGCTTCAGGTGGCCCTGGTGTGGCTGCTGTCTGTGACCGTGGTGCACCGCGCTATGGGGCGCGACTACGAGGCGGCCGTGATGGCCGCCGGCTACTGCGGCTTCATGCTGGGCATCACGGCCAACGCCGTGGCGGCTATGGAGGAACTCGAGCGCAAACACGGCCCCGCCCCGCAGGCCTTCATCGTGGTACCCCTGGTAGGCGCCTTCCTCATCGACTTCACCGACGCCCTGTTGCTGACCCTGGCCGCCAACCTGCTGCCCCGCCTGGCGTGGTAAACTGGCAGTGATTCACCCCGGTGGTGGGTGTAGCTCAGTTTGGTAGAGCGCCGGATTGTGGTTCCGGTGGCCGCGGGTTCGAATCCCGTCACCCACCCCAAGCGGGCCTGCCTGGCAGGCGCTAGGTGCGGCCCGTGAAATGACCGGCCAGCTTGATTCGCAGGTATGTGGACAGCTTCGCCCGCAGCAACTGCGGCTTCAGACGGCACCGCACCCACAGGACCCTGTGATGTAGCTCCCACATAGTTCGTTCGGCGAGCGAGATCCTGCGGCGCCTTCCCTCGGTCTCGTACCCCAGTTCTTCGAGCAAGTCGCCGGCCACGGACTCAAACAGAATCCTGTCCGGCACGCCCATCTGGCGCTTCCACCCGCCCGTGTTGGAAGACACGATTTCCGTGCTCAGCGCCGGACCGCCTCGCTGTAGCGCGGGGAAAACCAACGCTCCCAGCGTGGGTTTGAGGACGGCCTCGTGGAAGGGTTCGTCAAGGAAGGCGCAAACCTCCCGCATGGTCGGCTGGGTCTCCGCGAGCAGCGTTTCGTAGCGCACCTCCATGTAGGTCTGCTGGGGCAGTCCCGCACCCGCCTGACGGCCCGCCCGCACCATGGTGTTCCACATGCTCGCCGCCGTGTATAAGTTGAGTGGGTCGAAGCGCGTCTTCAGCCAGGAGAGCGCCACGTCGCGTCCGTCCCGGATAATGTGCAGGATCTTGGCGGCGGGGAATAACTCGAGCAGAACCGGGATCTGGGCAACGTAGTGGGGCGTCTTGTCGCCCCAGCGCCGCTTGCCCTGCTGGCGTGCCCAGGTTTCGAAGAGCCGGCAGACAACCTCTCGGAAGGTCCTGCAATCAGAAAAGTCCTCAGGCCGCAGGGGCATTCCCCAGTGCCGGACCCAGTACAGGCGCAGGATAGTGGCGGCGAGCCGGCGCGCCTCGCGCGCGCTGCGCGGATCGCCGTAGCCCTTGTAGTAGGCCGGGATGAAATACGATTCTTCGGGGAATGCCAGGTGCGGGTGCGAGCGCAGAAGGTTGCGCAGCAGGGTCGTTCCGCTCCTCTGGCAACCCACGATGAAGATGGGCGAATCGCTGGTGACTGAGCTTTGCATGAAGCGTCTCTGCCTAACCTTTGCCTACTCCGACCCTGAACGCCAGTCCGCAACTTTCGTGCGTACGAAAGTGGCCAGCCCTTCGCGCAGCCGGGCGGGCCCGAGACGGCGGATGACCCAGCGGCACTGGTGATCGAGGTCCCACCACCGGCGCTCCAGCGCCGAGATCTTGCGAACCCGTCCTTCGGTTTCGTAACCCAGCTCCGAGAGCAAGTCCCCCGCCACGGATTCGAACAGGACCCTGTCGGGAACAGGCATCCGGGTCTTCCACTTCTCCATGTTCGAGCTCACGACTCTCGTACTCCTGGCAGGGCGGTCTTTCAGGTGGGCCCGATGGGGGGGCGGCGGATCCGGCTGGGGCCGCAGCACAGCCTCGTCGTAGGGCTCGCCGATGAAGGCGCAAACCTCCCGCATGGTCGGCTGGGTCTCCGCGAGCAGCGTTTCGTAGCGCACCTCCAGGTAGGTTTCTCTGGGCAGCCGGGCGCCGGCCTCACGGCCGGCCCTCACGAGTTCCCTCCACATCCGGGCGGCGGTGTAGAGGTTGCGCGGTTCCATGCGCGTCTTCAGCCAGGAGAGCGCCACGTCGCGTCCGTCCCGGATAATTTGCAGGATCTTGGCGGCGGGAAACAACTCGAGCAGAACCGGGATCTGGGCAACGTAGTGGGGCGTCTTGTCGCCCCACCGCCGCTTGCCCTGCTGGCGCGCAAAGGTCTCAAAGAGCCGGCACACGACCTCGCGGAACGAGCGGCAATCCGCGAAGTCGCCGGGCCTCAGTGACAGTTTCCAGATCCGCACCCAGTACAGGCGCAGGATGCTCTCGGCCAGCCGGCGCGCCTCGCGCGCGCTGCGCGGATCGCCGTAGCCCCGGTAGTAGGCGGGGATGAAGTGCGATTCGGTAGGAAACGCCAGGTGCGGGTGCGAGCGCAGCAGATTGCGCAGCAGCGCCGTTCCGCTCCTGGGGCAGCCCACGATGAAGATGGGCGAATCGCTGGTCACTGAGCAGCTCATGACGGGTCTCTTCCCAGGCTAGCAGCCGCTCGAACTGGAGGCCACCGCCGGGTCACGGAGCGACTCGCGCCAGCCACACGTGTGCGCTCCGGCCGGCGAGATACAGCGACACCCCCGCCAGCAGCACCAGCATGACGTTGGTGAACCAGCCGTTCTGGTGCGCGCCCATCAGACGGCGGTCGCTGGTGATCCGCAACAGCGCCAGCGACAGAAAGGGGATCAGCACCACTACCGCGGAACTCACCGCCAGCACCAGCCACACCGGTGTCCAGCCGGTGAACAGCACGTAGAGTGGCGAGAACAGCCAGAGCGCCACCAGGCACCGGAAGATGGGATCGTGCTGCACGCCCCGTTTTGGCTGGGTGTGGCCCTCCGGCCGGCGAAACAGCGGCACGTGCTTGCGGCAGATGTCGGTGGCCATCATGGCGTAGCCCGTGGTTGTGCCTACCAGGCTCGAAAACAGCGCCGCCCACAGCCCCAGGCCGAAGATCAGCCGGCCCGCCAGTCCGAGCTTCGCCGAGAAGATCCGCACCAGGTCCCCGGCATTGTCCAGGCGCGCGCCGGCGCCGTGCAGCGTGCCTGCGGCGGTGATCTGGAGCAACATCCCCATCAGGAAAATCGCGCCCACGCTGAAGGCCAGGTCCCAGTTCTGGCGCCGGCGGTAGGAGAGGTCCCGCCAGCCTTTCTCGTACATGAAATAGGAGTACGTCAGGTTGGTCAGCGAGCCGGCTTCCGCCCCGATCAGAGCCGTCAGCAGCAGCACCGTGCTGTAAAGACCCGCGCTCTCCGGAATCGTAGGGATTAGCGCCCCGCGCAGAATCCCAGCCGGGTCCGGCCTGGACAGCGCCGCCGCGGCCACCAGCATGGCGCCCATCACCGCCGCCAGCCGCTTGCAGAAGGACTCCAGCACCGGATAGCCGCCCCAGAACACCATGGCGAAGGCCGCGCCGGTCAGCGCCAGCGACCACCAGCGCTCGCTGGAGCCAACCGGCAGCGGCGCCAGCAGGTGGGCCACGCTCCCCAGCAACGCGATCTTGTACAGGTTCTGCAGGTGCCGCATGACGAGGATTACCGCCAGAAAAGCCCACGCCACCCAGCGCCCCAGGCGGCTGTAGCCGTCCAGCAGGCTTTCGCCCGTCACCAGCACATACTTGGCCGAGGTGCTCAGCCACACGTACCGGAACACCAGCACCACCGCCAGGGCCCAGATCAGGGCGTAACCGTGCGTGGCGCCCAGCGTGGTGTTGGCCACCATATCGGCCGGGCCGATCACCGCCAGGGCAAACACCCAGCCTGGCCCCAGCGACTGGAAAGCCGCGGCCAGCCGGCGCAGAGCCGGTTCCCGAGGCGCCGTCCTGGTTTCCTCTGGGATCATGTCTTCTGCAGGTGGATGGGCAGGACCTTGCCTGCGCTGGTTACGTGCGGCTCGCGCCGCGCCACGCGCAGAGTCCCCGCCTCCGTCCAAAGCCGCGCCATTACCTCGTGCCCCAGTGAGCGTGCGCCCAGGAATTCGAGCACCGCGCGGGCCAGCCTTTCTTCGTCGATCTCGCCCACGCGCGGGCTCACCAGCAAACTCACTCGCGGGAGGCCATCCTGCTCCTCCTCGACGAACTGATAGTCCGTGGGGCCGCCGCCGAACGTTTTGGGCAGGAAGTCCTCCAACAAGGCCAGCAGGTCGCTGCCCAGGAAGCTGATACCCTCGCTGGTCAGCTTCTCGTAGCTGCGGATGGTGTGCAGGTGGCGGTCGAAGCCGATCTCACCGAGCGTGCAGCCGCACGGGCGCGTGGTCGCCACGCCGTAGTCGTCGGTCTCGACGTTCAGCATGATTTTCGGACAGCTCGGCAGGACGGTGGTCAGGTAGAAGGCGTCCACCGTCGGGCCGCCGGCGCCCACCGGCCGCGCCTCCTGGATCAAGGCCACCTTGCTGGCGAGTAGATGCACGTCGTCGGGGGCGGCGGGGTTGGCGCACGCCATGGCCACTGGTCCCAGCTCCGACATCGAGTAGTGGCAGACGGCGCGGACGCCCGCTGCGGCCACCAGCGCGGCCTTGCTGGCCGTCAGAGGCTCGCCGCCGAATCGGAACAGCGTGCCGGAGATGTCCAGGCCGCGTTCCCGAGCCGCGGTGCAGACCCGCACGCCGGAACTCACCATGGTGTCCAGATAAGCGGGCGTCCCGGCCTGCTTCATCGCGGCCAGCCAAGCGGCCACTCGGCCGGCTTCGGCCAGGGGCGTGTACTCGGGCGCGCAGGACGGCAGGCCGGCCCGCCGCAGGCCCGCCAGCGTGTAGCGAGTGAAGCTCCAGTACTTGATGTGCCCCGGCCTAAGCTCCAGCGGCCGGTGCGTGAACCAGCGGGCCACCGGCTTTCCCAGCTTCGCCTGCATCAGGAGCTTCTTGATGCCCGAGTTGTCCGGGGGGACCGACCGCCAAACTCCCATGGGGCGGTCCGCCAGACCGAAGGCCTCGTGAAACAGGGCATGGCAGGCGGCATCGTGCGCCAGCACGTCCAGATCGATGAGCAGCCGCCGGCCCACGCCGCGCGATCCGCCCGTGCGCCCCTCGAAGTGGCGCGTCGTAAGCGGGTTGTCGAAGTCCTCGGCCTTCACTTCGAGGTGCAGGCCAGGCCGCCGGATGGGTTGCCGCCCCTTGAATTCGTCCAGGGAGATGAACACGCCCGCCTCGAAGAGCCTCTCCAGCGCGCCCTCGACGTCGTGCTCCGCCACCAGCCGGGCCAGGTCGGCGTAGGCGAAGCCCGCGCGCTCGAGCACGGCCAGATAAGGACTCCGCCGGTTGGCGTAGACCGCCCGTTCCACCAGTTGCAGGAAGGATGTCCGGCGCGCGCGAAGCCGCTCTGCGAGCAAGCGACGCGCAGCCTCGACGGTCAGCCGTTCCCGCAGGAATCCGCGCAGGCCCTGCGCGTACCTGAACGCCATGCGCAGCTCTTCCAGCATCTCTGGCCGGGTTCCCGGGGGCTCCTTCGTCTTAGAAAGTCAGCTTCACTCCGAACTGGATCTCACGGCTTGCTCCGGCGCTGGTGATCCTGCCGGCATCCTCGCGCACCGACGTGCTGGTGAATACTTGCATCCGTTCCGGCGTCGGCAAGTCGAAGTTGGCGTGGTTGGGCAGGTTAAACGCTTCCAGCCGCCACTGCAACCGGGCGCGCTCGCCCAGCCGCGGGAGGGCGAACTGCCGGCTCAGTTCCACGTCCCAGCTTGCCAGACCGGGGCCGATCATGGTGTTGCGTCCCAGGTTGCCGAGGAACCCATCGGCGGGGCGCTGGAAAGCGCCGGGATCGAACCAGCGCGCGGGATCCCCGGTCACCGGGTTGTTACTGGCGCCGGGGCGCAGATCGGGACGCTGGCCGCCCAGCCGGCTGGGTCGCGCCGTGCGCGTGCGGGCGGCGTCGTACTCCAAGGTGGCCGAGAACGGCACGCCCGCGGCCAGGGCCACGATCGTGCTGAGCTGCCACTCTCCGAGGAGGCGCTTGAAAGCCGCGCGCCGGGGCGCGGGAAGACTGACCACCGCGTTCCCGGTGAAGTGATGGCGCACGTCGTGGTTCGACAAGCCGCGGTTGAACTTGTGGTCGCCGTTCACCGGAATACCGATGGCGTTGTCGGCCTCGGTTTGCGCGAAGGTGGCCGAGCAGTCGTCGATGTTCTTGGCCCAGGTGTAGACCGCCTGCCACTGCACGGCGGGAGAGAACCGCCCTTCCACGGCGGTCTGAAGAGCGTGGTAGAAGGACTGGCCGTCAAACAGCCGGTTGCGGATCATGCTGAAGTTCGGATTCGGTTTCTGCCCGTCTTGGGGATAGAAGCGCCGCCCGTCCGGGAGAATCACCGGCTCGGCCAGGTTGGCGTCCTCGACCAGCGTCGAGAGGTGCACGCCGTGAGAACCCAGATACGCCAGGCGGGCCGCCAGCCCGGGCGTGATTTTTTGCTGGAGGTTGAAGTTCCACTGCTGCACGTAGGGCTGGTTCATGTCCCGGGGCAGCCGCTCCGCGATGAAGTCGATGGTGGGCGAGCCCACCAGCTTCCAAAAGCCGCCCTTGGGGAAATCGCCCTCGCTCAGGTTGCGCGTGTCCGCCCGCAGAAAGAAGGGGGGATTGCGCACGCCGGGCAAGATGAGAAACTGCGACAGCAACAGGTCGTGGAAGATCCCGTAGCCGGCGCGGATTACGGTGCGGCCCGTTCCCAGGGCGTCCCAGGCCAGGCCCGCGCGCGGAGCGAAGTTGTCCCGGGAGGGGTTGTCGAACAGCGGGCCGCCCGTGCGGGTGCGCGGGCTGTCCAGCCGGTCCAGATTGGCGATCTTGCCGTTGACCTCGGTGGGCACCGTGGCCCACTCGTGGCGCAATCCCAGCTCCAGATTCAGTCGCGCGGCCAGCCTCCAGGTGTCGTGGATGTACCCGTCGGCAATCCACTGGCGGTGACCGCGCACCGTGTCCGAACCGGGCAACTGCGCGCGAAAGCGGTCCGGCTTGTTGGTGAGAAAGTCCGCGATGCTGCGGAAGCGGAACTCGCCGCTCTGCCGGTTCTGGCTGTCGGTGTTGAAGTGCGTCCGCTCCAGGCCGGCCCCGAAGCGCAGGGCGTGGCGGCCGCGCGTCCAGGACCAGTCCTCGTGGTACTGAAGGGAGTTGAAGGCGTGGATGTCGGCGTCCAGGGCGCCCGAGCCGCCGGGGAACAGCGACAGGCCCGGAACCTCGATGATGCCCGGCCCGCGCCAGCCGGGCAGAAACGCCAGCTCCGGGTTGTCGGCGCCCGGCGTCTGGGCCCGCGTCAGGTCGTTGACGCCGCGAGTCCGGGCGAAAGCCAGCCGCGCTGCCCGCAGCAGCCGGGGCGAGAAAAGGTGGGTCTCCTCGAGCACCGCCGATTGCTGCCGCGTGCTGCTCAGCCGCCGGGCGAGGGCAAACGTGGTGTCATCGGTGCGGGCGGCGTCGTCCAGGGTGTAGCGCGCGAAGAGGCTGTCGCGGCTCCCCAGCAGGTGATCGGCCCGCACGGTGACGAAGTCCTCGCCCGCGACCTGCGCGTTCGGGAACACGAACAGGCCCGTGTCGCCGAAGACTTCCCCGTTGGGGCGCGGATACAGCTCCAGCAGTTTCGCCACCGCGGGGTCCACGCGCACCAGGCCGCCGCGCAGGCGTCCCTGCCGCGCCTCGTCGCTGAGCGTGGTGTCGAGAGTGGTATTGCCGCGCGCCTGTCTCAAGCCTTCGTACGCCGCGAACCAGAACGTCTTGTTCCGCGCCACCGGTCCGCCGGCCGACGCCCCGAACTGGTGCCGGCGGAACTCCGGGGAATCGGCGCGGTCGAAGAAGTTGCGCGCATCCAGATTGTCGTTGCGGTGAAAGTAGAACCACGTCCCATGCAACTGGTTGGTGCCCGAACGGGTCACCGCGTTGACCACCCCGCCGGCCGCGCGCCCGTACTCCGCGCTGTAGCTGCTGCTGAGCACGCTGAACTCGCGGATGGCGTCCACTCCCAGGTTGAGACCGTTGATGCTGCCGGGCGTCGAGCCGGTGTAGCTGGTCAGGCTGACGCCGTCCAGGCGGAAGTTGTTCTGCACCGGCCGGGAGCCCGCGATGGAAAGCTGCAACCCGAAGCCGGTGTTGGAATTGCGCACCTGCGCCCGCGCCAGGTGCACTCCCGGCTGCAACACCGCAAGCTGCACGTAATCCCGGCCGTTCAGCGGGAGGGCCTCGATCCGGCCCGCCCCCACGACGCTGGAGATCGCCGCGGCAGAGGCGTCCACCAATTGCGCGCTGGCGGTCACCGAAACGGAACTGGGGACCCCGGCCACCGTGAGCGTGTGGGTGAGCGCCGCCTCGCGGTCCAGCGTCAGGGTCACGGCGGGCACGACGCTGGGATTGAAGCCCTGGTGCTCGGCCGTCACTGCGTATTCGCCCGGCTCCAGAAAAGGAGCGCGGTAGCGGCCCTCCCCGTCGGTGAGCACCGTGCGAGCGATGCCGGTTCCCGTGTTCCGGATGGTCACCCTGGCGCTCGTCAGCGCGCCGGCGTTCTGGTCGCGCACCACCCCGGAAACCGCTGCCGTGCGGCCCTGCGCCGCCAGCGGGGAAGGGGCGGCCAGCCACAACAGCGCCAGGCCAACTCCTCGGCTCCAATCGCTCATTGGGCGTCGTTCTATCAGATGGCGCGGGGTCGCGGGTTAGCGGCCCTGGTCCAGCACTATCCGCACCTTGCGCCCCAGGCTGTCCGCGGTGAAGGGCTTCTGCAAGAAGGCGGTCTCCGAGTCTAGCACACCGTGCCGGGCGATGACGTCGTTGGTGTAGCCGGACATGTAGAGCACCTTCAGGTCCGGACGCGCGGTCTTCAGTTGCTCGGCCAGCTCGCGCCCGCTCATCTGGGGCATGACGACGTCGGTGAGCAGCAGGTCGATGGCAGTGGCGTGCTGTTCCCACAGGCGCAGGGCGTCCGGGCCGCCGTCCGCCTCCAGCACCGTGTACCCTTGCTGCCGCAGCATCTCCCGCGCCAGCCGGCGCACGCCCCCCTCGTCTTCCACCAGCAGGATGGTCTCCGCGCCGGTGGCTGCCCGGCTGGGCGCGCGGGGCCGCTCCGCTTCTTTCACCGCTGCCTCGAACACGGGCAGGTGAATACGGAAGGCCGAGCCGCTGCCGACCTGGCTGGTGACCTCGATCTCCCCGCCGCTTTGCTTGACGATGCCGTACACCGTCGAGAGCCCCAGGCCGGAACCCTTGCCGCGCAGCTTGGTGGTGAAGAAGGGCTCGAAGACGTGGCTGAGCGTTTCCGCGTCCATCCCCTCGCCGGTGTCGCTGATTTGCAGCGTGACGTAACGCCCCGGCGGCAATCGCTCGGGCGCCGCGGCACCGTCCTCGCCCAGCTCGGTCGGGCAGGTCTGGATGGTGATGCGCCCGCCCCGGGGCATCGCGTCGCGCGCGTTGACCACCAGGTTCATGACCACCTGCTCGAGCTGTCCGGGATCCGCCTTCACGCGCCCCAGGTTCTTCTGCAACGAGAGCTCGAGCTCGATGTCTTCTCCGATGACGGGTCGCAGCAGGCGGTGCATGCGGGTGACCAGGCGGTTCAGGTCCAGCACTTTGGGCTGAACCACCTGGCGGCGGCTGAAGGCCAGGAGCTGCCGCGTCAGCGCGGAGGCCCGGTTGGCCGCCTCTACGATGGACTCCAGGTCCCGCCGCGCCGGATCCTTGGCCTTGACGCCGCCCAGCAGCATCTGCGAGTACCCGCCGATGATGGTCAGCAGGTTGTTGAAGTCGTGGGCCACGCCGCCGGCCAGCCGGCCCAGCGCCTCCATCTTCTGCGACTGGCGGAGCTGCTCCTCGAGGTGCTTCCGCTCGGTGATGTCGCGGAGGATGCAGGTGATCCGGCCGGCGTCGTCGGTCTGCACCGGGCTCAAGCTCATATCGGCGAAGAACTCGTGGCCGTCCCTGCGCCGCGCGCTCAGCTCTTCCGGGCCGGCGCTGCGGCCCTCCACCTGCGCCAGGCAGGCCGCGCGCAGGCGCCGGTATACCTCCCGCGACCGCTCGGCCAGCAGCTTATCCACCTTCATGCCGAGCAGTTCCCGGCGGCCGTACCCGAACAGCCTCTCGGTGGCGGCGTTCAACAGTACGATGCAGTCCTGGCGGTCGATCTCCAGGATGGCGTCGGGGGCGGCCTCGAGCAGCTCGCGGAACCTGGCCTCGGCTCGCGCCTGGGCGCGCGCGGCTTCCTCCCGCGCCAGGGCCTGGGCGCGCTCCTCTTCGGCCCTCTGCCGCTGCTCCTCGCGCTCCAGGCTCTCCAGCGCGAAGGCCACGTCGGCCGCCATCTCGTCGAGCAGGGCCACGTTCTCGTCGTCGAAGAAACCCGGTTCGGCGGCGTAGATGTTTAAGGCGCCCACCAGGCGGCCCCGCACCGCCACCGGGAAGGCCGCCGAGGAACGGTAGCCGCGCTGGAGGGCTTCCTGACGCCAGGGCAGCATGTGGGCGTCAGCCGCGATGTCGTTGCAGATGAAGTGCCGGCCCTCCCGCAAGGCCGTCCCTGTGGGGCCGCGCCCCTCCGGCTCATCCGCCACGCTGATGTGGATGTTCTCGAGGTAGCCCTGCTCGAGGCCCGCATGAGCCACCGGGACCACCCGCTGGCTCACCCGGTCCAGCAGGCCGAACCAGGCCATCCGGAAGAGGCCCTGCTCGACCGCGATGCGGCAGACTTCCTCGAACAGCTCCTGGCGCCTCGAGGTGCGGATGATGGCCCGGCGCAAGCTGCTCGAGACCGTGTACAGGCGATTCAGCCGCTGCGCCCTCTCCTCCGCCAGCTTGCGTTCGGTGACGTCCACCAACGTGCCTTCGATGATCCCGCCGTCGGGCGCGGTTTCCACCAGCGTCACATTGGCCAGGACCCACGCAGCGCTGCCGTCCTTCCGCTGGACCCGCATTTCGAGGTTGGTCAGGTAGCCCTCTCGCCGCAAGTGTTCGATGATCGGCGGCCGCTCGGAGGGGTCGAAGTAGCTCTTCACGACCGACTGGCCGACCACTTCCTGCGGAGAGCCATAGCCGAAAATGCGGGCGAAGGATTCGTTGCAGTCCAGGATCCGGCCGTCCAAGGTGCATCGGTAGACGCCGGCCAAGTTGCGCTCGAACAGCCGCCGGTAGCGCTCCTCGGAACCGGGCGGGACTTCTGCGCCGGCCGCAGGAGGCGGTTCAGAACGCGCGACGCGGGCCATAGACTCTCTCACTGGGCCGGGCCGCGCCTGCGGCTGGCGCCGGCCGGCCACATCGGAAAGGAGACGCGGAAAGCGGCCCCCTGGCCCGGCTCGGAATCCACTTCGATTCCTCCCCCACTTTGCCGGACGATGCCGTAGACGATCGGCAGCCCCAGTCCGACGCCCTTGCTCGCGGCCTTGGTGGTGAAGAACGGTTCGAACAGGTGGCTCCTGGTGTCGGCATCCATCCCGGAGCCGGTGTCCCTGACCGTCAGGCGGATGTAGCGCCCGGGGGGTAGGTCCGGGCGGCCGGGCGCGCCATCCTTCTTCACTTGCGTCTGCGACGTCTCGATCGTCAGGCGCCCCCCCTTGGGCATGGCGTCCCGCGCGTTCACCACCAGGTTCATGATCACCTGCTCGATCTGCGTGGGATCGGCCTTGATACGCCCCAGCGGGCGCTTCAGAGCCACACTGAGCTGGATCCGCCGGCCGGCCACGCGGCGCAGAATTCTCTCCAGGCGCGATACCAGCCGGTTCAGATCCAGCGAACGCGGGCGGACCGGCTGGCGGCGGCCGATGGTCAGCAGTTGGCGAGTCAGGTGAGTGGCCCGGCCGGCCGCCTCCAGCATGGCTTCCACGTCCTTGCGCCCGGGATCCCGGGCGGGCAGCCCGTCCAGCAGCATCTGGCCGTAGCCGCTGATCATGGTGAGCAGGTTGCTGAAATCGTGCGCCAGCACCCCGGCCAGCCGCCCGATGGCCTCCATCTTATGCGAGTGGCGCAGTTGTTCCTCCAGCAGCTTGCGCTCGGTGTTGTCCACCATGGTGACGACCGCGCCCGTGAGCTTGCCCTTCCGGTCGAAGATCGGGTCGGCCGTCACCTGATACCAGCGCCCCGCCCATTGCCACTCGGCCGACTCTCGCCGCAGGCTCTTGCGCAGGCGGTAAAACGGGCAGGCGGCTGACGGTGGAGCCAGGCCGGGCAGTACCTCGTGCGGCGCCCGGCCCACCATCTCCTGGGCGGGCTTGCCCCACATGGCCGCCATAGCGCGGTTCGCCTGCTCGATGCGTCCCTCGGGGGTGAGCAGGCACACGCCGTGCCCCAGCGCGTCAAGGACCGCCTCACAACGTTCATGGCTCAGGCGACGGGTGGTTCCCAAGTTCCCTCGTGCGTCCTCTGGCTGGCTATGTATTATACTCCCTTCGGCCAGCCGCGCCACCCCCCGCGCGGCTACAATGCATCTTGATGATACGCTTTCCCGGAAGTCATTTCCTGCGCAACCTGGTGGCCCACCGCAGCCTGGTGTTTCAACTGGTGCGCCGCGATTTCCAGCAGCGCTACGTGGGCTCGGCGGCGGGTTGGTTGTGGGGGGTGGTCCATCCGCTGGTGCTGCTGGTGAGCTGGACCTTCGTCTTCCAGTGGTGCCTGCGGGTGCGTCTGCCGCCCGGGGGGATCACCGAGAACTACACTCTGTTCCTGTTCAGCGGCTTCCTGCCCTGGCTGCTGTTCCAGGACACCGTGCTGCGCTCGGCCACCTGCCTGCTGGACCACGCCAACCTGATCACCAAGACCGTCTTTCCCGCCGAGGTGGTGCCGCTATCCATCTTCCTGTCCTCGCTGGTCAACCACCTGATCGCCCTGACCCTGGTGATGGCGGCGGTGGCCATCTGGCTGGGACACTTCACCCTCATGGTGCTGTTTCTGCCCGTCTACATGGTGCTGCTGGGGCTGTTCGCCGTGGGAGTCGGCTGGATCGCAGCCAGCCTCCACGTCTTCATCCGCGACACCGCCCAGGTGCTCTCCGTGGCGCTGACCTTCTGGTTCTGGCTGACTCCCATCTTCATCATCGAGGAGCAGATCCCCGAGCGCCTGCGCTTCCTGCCCAAGCTGAACCCCCTGGCGTACCTGGTCCACGCCTACCGCGAGCGGCTGCTCTCGGCGCACCTGCCAGACCCGCGCGAACTGGCCGTCATCGCGGCCTTTGCGGTGACGGCGTTCATCCTGGGCGGCCTGTTCTTCCGCCACCTCAAGCGCGGCTTCGCCGACGTGCTCTGAAGCGGCGCCGCGGCCCGCGCTACACTACCATCGTGGACGCGAAGAAGCTGACCGCCCACGTCCAGGCCGCGGGTTGAGCCTCGAAACTGGGTCCAAAGGTATTGGACCGCATCCTGGCGTGCCTGCCCGTGGTGGCGGACGAGAACGTTCTGGTGGGCTTTGATACCGCCGACGATGCCGGTGTCTACCGGCTGACGCCGGAGTGTGCCCTGGTGCAGACGGTGGATTTCTTCACGCCCATCGTGGACGAGGCCTTCGTGTTTGGGGCCATCGCCGCGGCTAACGCCCTGAGCGACGTATACGCCATGGGGGGCAGGCCGCTGACCGCGCTGTCCATCGTGGCCTACCCGGCTGGCGGTGACCTGGACGTGCTCGAGCAGATCCTCAAAGGCGGCGCCGACAAGATGCGCGAGGCCGGCTGCGTCATCCTGGGCGGGCACAGCGTGGCCGACGCGGAGATGAAGTTCGGTTATGCGGTCACCGGCCTGGTGCATCCGCAGCGGGTGCTGACCAATGCGCGGGCCCAGCCCGGCGACGCCCTGCTGCTCACCAAGCGCCTGGGCACCGGGGTGATTGCCACGGCGCTCAAGCGCGGCGTCGCCGACTCTGCCCATGTCGAGGCTTCGATCGCCTCGATGCTCGAACTGAACCAGCGGGCCTGCGAAGATATGCTGCCGCTGGCGCCCCACGCCTGCACCGACGTGACCGGCTTCGGCCTGATCGGGCACGCGCGAGAGATGGCCCTGGCCAGCGGGGTGACGCTGGAAATCGAAGCGGACCGCGTCGAGTTCCTGCCCGGCGCTCTCGAGTACTCCCGCCAGGGCGCGCTCCCGGGCGGGCTCAAGAACAACCGCGAGTTCGCCGCCTGCGCCGTCGAGCTGGCGTGTGCGCTCGCGCCCGAGGTCGAGAACCTGCTCTACGACCCGCAGACCTCCGGCGGCCTGCTGATTTCTCTGAGTGAGGAGAAGGCGGGGCAGCTTCCCGGGGCGTGGCGCATCGGGCGCGTGCTGCCGCGCCGGGAGCAGGCCATCCGCATCGTATGAACCCGCTGATTATCGCTCTGGATTTCGAGTCGGCAGAGAAAGCGCGCGAGCTCGTCACGCGCCTGGGCGACAGCGTTTCGTTCTACAAGGTCGGCCTGGAGCTGTACACGGCCGCCGGCATGAGTTTCGTTCGCGAGCTGGCCGCACAGGGCAGGCAGGTCTTCCTGGACCTGAAGCTTTACGACATCGGCGAGACGGTCAAGCGCGCCGTGGCGCAGGTGGCCGCGAGCGGCGCCGCCTTCACCACCGTCCACGGGAGCCGCGCCGTGATGCGCGCGGCGGTCGAAGGCCGCGGCGGCTCGCCGCTGAAGCTGCTGGCGGTGACGGTGCTGACCAGCTTCGACCAGGACGACTTGGCCGACCTCGGCTATCCGTGTGCTGTGGCGGACTTGGTCGCTCTGCGGGTCCGGAAGGCCATGGCGGCGGGCATCGACGGCCTGGTCTGCTCGCCGCTCGAAGCCGCCGCAGTCCGCGCTATCGCGGGGCCCCAGGCCATTCTGGTTACGCCGGGCGTGCGCTCGGCGGGGGCGGGGAAGGGCGACCAGAAGCGCGTGGCCACGCCGGCCGAGGCGCTGCGCGACGGCGCCAACTACCTGGTCATGGGCCGCCAGGTCACCCGCGCCGCCGACCCCCGCGCCGAGGTCGCGCGCATCCTGGAGGAGATCCGCGGTTAAGTGCGTGCGCCCACGGCTTGCATGAGGCGGTCGGCGGCCGCGTAGGCCTCGCGCACCCAGTCCTCGATCTTGTCGGGCTCCGGCGAGTACTCGAGCTCGAGGCTCACCGTGCCGTCGAAGCCCACGGCCTTGAGCGCGGCCAGGTAGGGGATGAAGTTCACCACGCCGCGACCCGGCGGCAGGTCGCCGTGCTTGACGCCGTCGCAGTCGGAAAAATGCACGTGGGCGATGCGGCCCTTCAGGCGCGGGATGGCCCCGGCCGGCGTCCCCGACAGGTGCAGGTGCGAGATGTCCATGTTGGCGCGCACCGCGGGGTGAGCGACGTCGTCGAGGAAACGCTCCATCTTGTCGAACGTATTGACCAGCGAGAGCTGGAAGGGCTCCAGCTCGATGGCGATCTCGACACCCAGCCCGGCGGCGTACTCGCCCAGGGCGCGGACGTTCTCGACGCCCCATTTCCACTGGGCCTCCGGCGCGATCACCTCCTGCTGCCAGATGTACTCGCCCAGCACCAGGAGCAGATTCCGCGCCTCCAGCTCATAGACCAGGTCCAGGTAGGCCCGGCACCGCTCGATATGGAAGCGCGCCACCGAGGGGTTGAAGTCGATCAGGCCCACCGCGACGCAGCACACCGAGATGATCGGCAGACCCTGCTCGCGGCAGACGTCCTTGATCAGCCGGCGCTCCTGGATGCCCAGGTCCAGCGGGTCGGCGAAGATGTCGATGGTGTCGAAGCCGATCTGGCGGGTCTTGCGGATGCCCTCGGCGGTCGAGACCGTGGTGCCCTGCCAGGCGGAGTTGATGAGTCCGAGTTTCATAAGTCCTCCTCGAGGATTTCCTTCAGCGCCACGGGCCGGTGCTCGTCCAAGGACTGGTAGCAGGCATCTACCAGCGCCATGGTGTGGAGGTTATCACGGCCGCTGATGGCGGGTTCCTCCCCGGTCGCCAGCGCTTCGAGCAACTGCCCCATGGTGCCCTCGAAGGCGTCCGGGAACCACACCTGGTTCCAGCGAGGCTGGAGCCAGGTGTGGGGCGCGAGCTTGGTGGTGAAGTCGAGGGTCGAGGGAGTGGCGTTGGGGTAGGTGGGCCAGCCGATGGCGCCCTGGGCCATGCCGTCCGTGCCCTCCACCCGCCACTTGATGTAGATGTCCGGGGCGCCGCCCTCGCGGGCCGGCCCGGCCCAGACGTCGTCCCAGGCGGCGGCGCGCAAACCGTTGGCGTACTCGAGCGTGTAGAGCACCACGCCGTCGCGGTGCGCAAACTTGGTGCGGGGATCCGTGCGGGCCGAGCAATAGACGTACTCCGGGTCGCCGAACAGGTAGCGGAAGGTGTCCAGGTGGTGGATGCTCATCACCAGCAGGGTCAGCCGGCCCAGCTCCGTCACCCAGGGCTTCCAGTGCGGGATGGCGCGCATCTCGATGGTGGCCAGCACCGGCTCGCCCAAATACCCGCGGCGGAGCACGGTCTTGAGCGCGCGGATCGACTGGTCGTAACGCATGTTCTGGTTGACCGCCAGCGTGATGCCCGCCTCGCGGCACAGCCGCACCACCTCGCGGGCTTCGGCGTAGTTGCGCGCCAGGGGTTTCTGCGCCAGCACGCCGGTGATGTGATCGGCGTGCCGGACCACCTGGCGCATCACGCCCAGCTGCTCGCCCGGCGGCACGGCGATGTCGATGATCTCGAGCGAGGGGTCGGCCAGCAGTTCCTCGTTGGTGTCGTACACCTTGGGGATGCCGCGCGCGGCCGCAGCCTCGCGCGCCATCTCCGGCGGCTGCGAGGTGATGGCCGCCACGTGATAGCCGGCGTGCGCGTACGCCACCAGGTGCACGTCGCGCATAATGAAGCCCGCCCCGATGGCCCCGATGCGGTAATCCTTCTTACGCGGCGGGGGCGGCATGTGCTCCAGATTCAGGTCCACGGTCATGATCGCCTCCAAGAGCCTCCCAGGTATTGTAATCTGTCAGGTTCGTGGTGGAGGAGGCGGCGATGAGCGGCAGGCAGAGGTTTCTGGCGGCTTTGAATCACGCTGCGCCGGACCGCGTGCCGGTAGACTTCGGCAGCACCGCGGTCACCGGCGTCCACGTCACCTCGGTGGCCGCCCTGCGCAACTACTACGGCCTGGAGCGGCGCCCGGTGAAGGTTCATGAGCCTTACCAAATGCTGGGCTGGCTGGACGAAGACCTCAAGCAGGCCATGGGCATCGACGTCGAGGGCGTGTTCCCCTACGACACGCTGTTCGGCTTCCGCAACCGGGGCTGGAAGCCCTGGAAGCTGGAGAGCGGGCTGGAGGTTCTGGTCCCCGAGGACTTCCGCACCACGGTGGACGCCAACGGCGATACGCTGATCTACCCCCAGGGGGACACCGCGGGGCCGCCGAGTGGGCGCATGCCCCGGGGCGGGCACTTCTTCGACAGCATCATCCGCCAGCCGCCCATCGACGAGGAGAGGCTCAACCCGGAGGACAACCTCGAAGAGTTCGGCCCGGTCAGCGCGGAATACCTGGTCCACCTCGAAGAGGCGGTGGCCTACGCCGCCTCGACCGGTCGGGGCGTGATGCTGGGCCTGCCGGGCACGGGCCTGGGCGACATCGCGCTGGTGCCGGCGCCGTTCCTGAAATACCCTAAGGGCATCCGCGACGTCTCCGAGTGGTACATTTCGACGCGCACCCGCCGCGACTACATCCACGCGGTCTTCGAGCGGCAAACCCGGATCGCGCTGGGGAATCTCGAGCGGATCAAGGCGGTGGCGGGCGACGCGGTGGACGCGGTGTTCGTGTGCGGCACGGACTTCGGCACGCAGACTTCGTCGTTCTGCTCGGAGGCGACCTTCCGCGAGCTGTATATGCCCTACTACGGGCGGATCAACGCCTGGATCCGCCAGCACACCCGCTGGAAGACCTTCAAGCACTCCTGCGGCTCGGTGGTGCGGTTCCTGGGCGCGTTCATCGAGTCCGGGTTCGACATCCTCAACCCGGTGCAGTGCTCGGCGGCGGGCATGGACCCGGAGCACCTGAAGTCCACCTACGGTGATAAGCTGGTGTTCTGGGGCGGGGGAGTCGATACGCAGAAGACTCTCCCGTTCGAGACGCCGGCCCAGGTGCGCGAGCAGGTTTTGCGGCGCTGCGAGGTTTTTGCCCGGAACGGAGGGTTTGTCTTCAACTCCATCCACAACATTCAGGCCGGGACGCCCATCGCGAACATCGTGGCGATGCGCGCGGCGGTAGCTGAGTTCAACGGGAGATAGCAGGCCATGGTCGATCTGACGAGACTTTACGATGCCGTTCTGAAGGGTGACAACAAGGGGGCCGCGGCAGTGACGCGGGAGGCGCTCGCGGAGGGCGTCGAGGCGCTGGAGCTGCTGTCGAAGTACGTGGTGCCGGCCATGGACGAAGTCGGCAGGCTTTACGACTGCGAGGACTACTTCGTTCCTGAGCTGCTGCTGGCCATCCGCGCCATGAAGGCGGCGGTCGAGTTGATAAAGCCCGGAGAGCCCGTGGGACGCGTGGTGATCGGCACTGTGCGAGGCGACCTGCACGACATCGGCAAGAACCTCATTGCCGGTATGCTCCAGGGCGGCGGCTTTGAGGTCATCGACCTGGGCACGGACGTGCCGCCGGACCGGTTTGTGGCCGCGGTCCAGGAGAAGAACGCGGACATCGTGGCGCTGTCGGCGCTGCTGACCGTTACCATGCCGTCGATGAAAACCACGGTCGAGGCCCTGCGCTCGGCCGGCATCCGGGATCGCGTGAAGGTGCTGATCGGCGGCGCGCCGGTGACCCAGGAGTACGCGGACCAGATCGGCGCCGACGGCTACGGGTCGAACGCGGCCTCCGCGGTGCCGCTGGCGCGCAAGGTATTGGGGAAATGAACCTGGTGGGACAGTTGGCCGCCGCCGGGCCGGTCGCGACCGACGGCGCCTGGGGCACCGAGTTGCAGGCCCGCGGGCTTGCCGCGGGGGAGTGTCCCGATGCCTGGAACCTCGCCGCTCCGGAGCGCGTCGGGGAGGTGGCCCGTGCCTACGTTGAGGCGGGCAGCCGGGTGATCCTCACCAACACCTTCCGCGCGAATCGGCTGGCGCTGGCCGGCCACGGCCTGGCGGAAAAGGCGCCGGAGATCAACCGCGCCGGCGCCGCCATCTC
>Ga0315289_10003913_pt1 | contig 22424 bp, 23 predicted proteins | sample YL17G11_40_MG_FD_203452 | JGI IMG/M metagenome (GOLD analysis project Ga0315289, IMG submission 203452) | Sediment microbial communities from Yellowstone Lake, YNP, Wyoming, USA - YL17G11_40 | ecosystem: Environmental > Aquatic > Freshwater > Lake > Sediment | place: USA: Wyoming | collected... | reverse complement strand
TGCCGATGGCCCCCTGGCGCAGCAACTCGATGGCCCGGATCTTGTGGGCCGTCGTCCGGCTCTGCATGCCCACCTGGACGATGCGGCCGTACTTGCGCGCCGCCTCGACCATCTTCCGGCCTTCGAAGATGTTGTGGCTGGCGGGCTTCTCGACGTAGACATCCTTGCCGGCCTGGCAGGCCCAGATGGTGGCCAGCGCGTGCCAGTGATTGCAGGTGGCGATGGAGACGGCGTCTATGTCTTTGTCTTCCAGCAGCTTGCGGAGGTCCTGGTAGGTCTTAGGACGCGCTCCCTGGACCTTCTCGACGAGCTGTACCGCCCGCTCGGTCTGCGCCTGGTCGATGTCACAGACAGCAGCCACGCGGGACTCCGGCAGCGCCCCGAAGATCTCGATGTGTTCGCGGCCCCGGCCACGAAGACCAACCACGGCGACGTTGACCCGGTTGCTCGGAGCGGCAGCCGCCGCGCCGGCCCCGATCAGGAAACTGCGCCGGTTGAAGCCTGACATGAGACCACCTCCTAGACTTTGGCGACTCGCGGTTGCCTGGCATCCGGAAGCCGCGCCGCCCGGGGGTCTTCAGTTTGGGATGGCAGCTCGGGAACTTCCGGGACGACCACGCGCTTGGGCCTGGCGTTTAAGCGCGCTTCGATCAACTCGTTCCGGGTCCTGCGGAACTTCGTCGTGCCCGGCTGCACGCCCTTGGCCGCCACCTCCTGGTCGGTGACTTCATGGGCCGCCGGCAAGTACCTCTGGAGGTAGTTGCGGATACGGTCCTGCACCAGGCGTAGCGGCGACCACGCCAGCAGGAACAATACCCGCTCGCCGGGCGCGGCCGCCAGCACGCGGTAGACATCCCAAGGCTTGTGCAGCTTCGGGGAGTTCATCTCCCTCTGGAGCCTCTTGGCGCGGACTTCGAGCTTCCGCCACGCCGAGACGTCGGAGCCGGGTATCCCCGTCGCTCGCACCAGCCCCGCCTCTTCTTGGGTCGTGAGCTTCTCGGTCATCAGAGACAGGAACAGGGGCAGATTGTCCACCGGGAAGGGTATCCCGTAGGGAATCAGTTGCCTGGCCTTGTGCAGCTTCGAGAGCCCCGCCAAGTTCAGCTTCGCCCCGGTGAGGACCGGCGAGAACAACCCGAGCAGCTTCTCCTGCTCGAAGGCGCGCAGGACTTCGGCCGGGTTGTCATCCTCGGCGATGTGGCAAAGTTCCTCGAGCAGCCGGCGTGCCGGAATCTTCTGCTCCAGACCCTCGGCGCGCGCGTTCTCGTACTGCTGGAGGGTCCGCTCCGCGACGGTGAACCCCAGCCGGACCCGGAAACGCACCAGGCGCAGGATCCGGGCCGGATCGTCGTAGAAAGCGTAGTTGTAGACGGCCCGCAGCTCCTTGTGTCCCAGGTCCGCCAGGCCGTTGGTGGGATCGATCAGCAAGCCCCGGGAGGCGCGGTTCAGCGACAGCGCCACGGCGTTGATGGTGAAATCGCGGCGCCGCAGATCCTCGTGGATGGTGGTCGGCTGGACGTGCGGCTGGGCCCCCGGCTTGGCGTAACGCTCCTGCCGGGCCATGGCAATCTCGGCGGTGACCCGGCCGGGGAACACCATCTCGGCGCACTTGCGGCGCTCGTCGGAGGCCGTGATCTGCCCGCCGGACTTATTGACCAGGATGCTGGCGAGTTTCAGGGCGTTGCCCTCCACCGTGAAGTCCAGGTCCCGCACGGCGAAACCGCCCAGCATGTCCCGCATGGCGCCTCCGGTCAGGAAGACGCCCAGGTTGGCCTCGGCCGCCGCGGCCTGAACTTGGCTGAGGACGCGGTTCTGGTCGGGACTGAGGTGGCTTTCCAGCATGAACATGTAGTCGCTCATCTCATGCCCTCGGGTGGTGCTCGTCCAGCGTCTTGCGAAGCCGGGAACGCATCACATGCGTGTAGATCTGGGTAGTGGAGATGTCGGCGTGACCCAGCATGGTCTGGACGCTGCGCAGGTCGGCGCCTCCCTCCAGCAGATGCGTGGCGAAGCTGTGACGCATCATGTGCGGCGTCAGGCGCTGCCAGATGCCCGCCTTCCGGCCATGCCGGATGAGCAACTTCCAGAACGCCTGGCGCGTCAAACAGCCGCCGCGGGCCGTCACAAACAGGTACTTGGAAGCCCGCCCGCGCAGCAGTTGCCGGCGCGCCCCGTCGCAGTAGCCGGCCACCGCGGCCAAAGCCGGCCGTCCCACCGGCACCAACCTCTGCCGGTCCCCCTTGCCGGTGACCCGAACCACTCCCAACTCGCTGTCGAGATCCGACACCTGCACCTGGCAGAGCTCGCTGACCCTCAGCCCGGTGGCATAGAGCAGTTCCAGCATGGCGCGGTCCCGTACCCCGGTCGGCTTGGTCAGGTCCGGAGCTTCGAGTAAACGGTTGATTTCCGAAAGGTTAACATACTTGGGCAGCGATTTCCACTGGCGCGGCAGACCGAGCAGCGCCGTGGGATCCTTCGCCGTGCGGCCCTCGCGCAGCAGGAAGGCGGAGAAGTTGCGCAAGGTGGTCAGATGCCGGGCGATGGAGCGGCTCTGAAGCCCGGAGCGATACAACCACCCCAAATACTCGCGCAGGTGCTCGGTGGTGAGCGCAGCAGCGTCCATATCGGCCGGCCAGTGGGCGGCGAACTTCGCCAAGTCCCGGTGGTAGGCTTCTATCGAGTTGTGGGATAAGCCCTTTTCGATGCGACAGAAATCCAGGAAGGCTGCAATTTCGCTCTGAAACGCGACCTCCTGGGGCATCGTTAGCAATGATACAATACTTGCGAAATTGTTTGGAAGAAAACGCTAGCGGAGAACTTCTTGGCCGCTACCACCAGCAAGAAAGTGGTCATCCGGCGGTTTGACCGTGAGCCGCTGGCCGGCTTCGTCAACCCGCACAACTACCTGCAAGCGGGGGGGCTGGAGTTGCTGAGCACCTCCGGCGTCGTGGCGGTGGTGCCCTACGACGAAGTGAAAGCCGTTTACTTTGTTAGAGATTTCGGCGCCGACGAGCCCGCCCCCGAGAAGCGCACTTTCTCGAGCCGCCCCAAGACCGAGGGCCTGTGGGTCCGGATGCGTTTCCGCGACGGCGAGGTCATGGACGGGCTGTTCCCCAACAACCTCCTCCAGCTTGAATCGCCAGGGTTTACCTTTGTGCCGCCCAACCCGAGCTCGAACAGCCAGCGGGTGTTCGTGCCGCGCAGCGCGGTGACCGAGGTGCATGTGCTCGGTGTCGTCGGCAGCCCCTTGCGGGCACGGCGGGCGCCCGGAAAGGCCAAGACCGAGCAGATAGGGCTGTTCGAGTAACGGTTTAAGCGCCCGGGGCGAGGTCGCAGCCGAACAGATCGATCCAGCGGTTATCGACGGTGGCCCTGACGAAGGTAACCGATTCCACCCGGAAGGGCGCCTCGTGCGGGCAGCCGGCCCACTTCCGGCGGGCACACCGGGCGAGCTCCTCCACACGATCCCGCGTAAGTTCTTGCGCCACAGTGATATGCGGGTGGTAAGGAAACGGCTCCTCGCACTCCAGAGCCCCCACGTTCAGAAGCTCGTGCAAGCGGATCAGCTCGGCCCGACCGGCGCCCACCGCAATGTAGACCACCGGTCTGGCCTCAAAAACCTCGACCTCGAGGGGGACGATCTCGAACGACGGAAACCGCTCGACTACCGACCGCGCCTGCTCCCAAGCCGCCGCCGGGCTTACCTTCAACGACCGGGGAGGCAGGATGGTCACATGCGCCTGGGGGAAACAATCGGGAGCCAGTCCCAGCCGCAGGTCATCCAGGAAGACCCGCAGAGGCTCCGGGATGTAGGTGACCAGCGCGTAGCTGTTCACCAGGTTCTCCCCGGCCTCGCCGCACTCCAACATTTACGCTACCGGCCCTCCTTCGGCGTGTCCCTCAACGGTTGCCGGGCAGCCTTCCGCGGCCGGCTGGGGCTCCGGCTGAACCCACTGGGCCTCCTCGAAGCCCACGTACTTCGAGATGCGCAGCTCACCGCTCTCGTTTTCCAGCAGGTCGCCGACCCGGAGGGGCGTTCCGTCCTCCCGCAGCCGGATCCAGGCAGCATAGCAGCTGGGGGCCTCGACCTGACCGTCCTCCTGATAGGCCTTGGGCTTGACCGGAGTCGCACCGGAGGTGTGCGGCGCCCAGCGGAACTGCTCTTGGGCGGCATCCCGGAGCCGGTGGATCCTGAAGACCGGCATGACCCCCCTATTCTATAACGCCTGGTGTCTCCCATTGGCGGGGCGCATCTGGGAAAATAGGGGAGGCGTCAGCATCTGTCCATGTCCTTGAGAAAAGTGCTGTGGTTTGTGCTGCCCGCGGTGATTCTAGGGGCGCTGGGCTGGTGGATCCACCGCCGCAGTTCGGGACCGCCGGAGGCGCCGTTCGCCCGGGTGCAGCGCGAGCGGCTGGTCAGCACGCTGGTGACCAACGGCAGGGCGGAGCCCTGGGAGTGGGTGGCGGTGCGGGCCGAGCGGCCGGGCCTGATCGAGCGGGTGGCGGTCGAGAAGGGCGCGCGGGTCTCGAAAGGCGCGGTCATCGCCGAGGTAGAGGCTCGGGAGGCGCACACCGACTTGGCCACGGACAGCGCCCGGGTCTTCCCGGCCCAGGCGGAACTCGAAGGGCTGAAGCAGGGCGGCCGGACGGTGGATCTGGCCGAGATCGAGAGCGGGCTGGCGCGCGGCATGCCCGTCACCATCACCTGGGGCGCCCTGCCCGGAAGGCAGTGGAAGGGAACCGTGGACCAAGTCCCCATAGAGGTGGCGCCCTTGGCCACCCGCCAGGTCGGCGAGGTCCTCTGCACCATCGACAACCCCGGGCGGGAGCTGCTGCCGGGAACCAACATCAACGCCGAGATCGTCTCGCAGGTGGTGGACCACGGGCTGGTGATCCCTAAGGAAGCCCTGCGGAGGCAATCCAATCGCGCCGGCGTGCTCCTGCTGCGGGGCGAGCAGGTTTTCTGGCGCCCGATCACTCCGGGAGCCTCGAGCGTCACCCGACGGGCGGTCCTGGATGGCCTGGCGGAGGGCGACGCCGTGGCGCTGGCGCCTGACCGCGCGCTCCACGATGGGGAACGGGTGCGACCGGTGTACCGCTGATGAGCCTCGAGCTGACGCGGAGAGAGGCGCTGGGCGCGCTGGCCGCCGGCGCGGTTCCCACGGTCGAACCGGCCATCCTGAAGCGCCACGACGAAGGTGTCGAGCGGCTGCTGAAGTCTCAGATCACCGACCCCTCCAGCCGCTGGTGCGGGGTCTGCCCGGACGAGTTCGGGCTGCACCATGCGGGAACGGCGGGCGGGATACTGGAGACCTTCACCGCGGCGTTCCTGCATCCCGATTCGAAGTTCCACCGCCACAAGCTGCTGGTGGAGAGGATGCGGCTGGCCGCTGGCTACCTCAGCCGAGCGCAAAACGATCAGGGCAACATCGACCTGGTCATCACCAACTTCAACTCGCCGCCGGACACGGCCTTCGTCGTGCAAAACGTGGCCACGGCGGCGTGCCTGGCGCGGCGGGCAGGCGAGCGCGAGCTCGAGGCCCTGCCGGAGCCCTTCTTGCGCAAGGCCGGAAAGGCGCTGGTGGCGGGCGGCGTGCACACGCCCAACCACCGCTGGGTGGTTTGCTCGGCGCTGGCCCAGTTGCACGAGCTGTTCCCGGAGCCGGCCTACGTGCGGCGCATCGACCAGTGGCTGGCCGAGGGCATCGACATCGACGCAGACGGGCAATACACGGAGCGCAGCACGCTGGTCTACAACATCGCCGTGGATCACGCGCTGATCGTCACGGCGGTGAAGCTGAAACGGCCCGAGCTGCTCGAACCGGTGCGGCGGAACCTGGACTCGATGCTCTACCTGCTGCACCCGGGCTACGAGGTGGTCACGGAGATTTCGCGTCGCCAGGACCAGTACGAGCGGGGGGACATCGGCCGCTACTGGTTCCCCATGCGGTACATGGCGGTGCGCGACGGCGACGGGCGCTTCGCGGCGCTGGCCGATCCCTTCGCCGCCCGCTATGCCCGGCTGCCGGCGCTGATGGAATACCCGGAGCTGGCCGAGGCGGGCCCCGCGCACGCGGCCATCCCGGAGTTCTACGAGCGGCAGTTTCCCGCGGTAGGCATCGCGCGCATCCGGCGGGGCCCCACCAGCGCGACCCTCATTCTGGGCGGCAGCAGCCGCTTCCTCACCCTGCGGCGCGGCCAGGCGATCGTCAACGCGGTGCGCCTGGCAAGCGCGTTTTTCGGCAAGGGGCAGTTCGTGCCGCAGAAGGCCGAGAAGCGCGGCGAGGGCTACCAGTTCCTCCAGTCGCTCGAAGCTGACTACAGGCAGCCGCTCGAGCGCGCTTATCGCGTGGGGCCGGCCGAGTGGCCCAAGACGCGCGCCGAGCGCCGCCGTTCGGAAGTCTGCAAGCTGGAACAGTCAGCGACGGTGACCGAGACCCCCAGCGGCTTCCGCGTGCGCCTCCAGGTGGGCGGCGCCGAGGGCGTGCCGGTGGCCGTCGAGGTGAATCTGCGGGAGGGCGGGAAACTCGAGGGCTGCGAAGCGGCGCCGCGCGCCCCCGATGTCTGGTTGCTCGCCGGGCAGCAGGCGCGGTATCGGGTGGGCGGCGACGAGATCCGCTTCGGCCCGGGCCTGTGCCAGCACCGCTACACGCAGGTCCGCATGGCGGAGCCCAAACTCCCCGGTCCCAGCGTGTACCTCACCGGCTACTCGCCCTTCGATCACACCCTCGAGTTCGAGTGGGGGTAGGGGCCGGGCACGCCCGGCACGGCAACTGCCGGCAGGAGCTTGCCGGGGTTGAAGAGGCCGGCGGGGTCGAACACGGTCATCAGGCGCGCGGTCGCCTCCAGCGTGTCGGCGGTGAACATGAGGGGCATCAGGTCGATCTTCTCGACGCCCACGCCGTGCTCGCCGGTGATGGTGCCGCCCAGCTCGATGCAATGCTTGAGGATCTCGGCGCCGGCCTCGCGGGCCTTCTCGAGTTCGCCGGCGCGGCGCGCGCTGAACAGGATCAGCGGGTGCAGGTTGCCGTCGCCGGCATGGAAGATGTTGCTGATGATGAGCCCGTACTTCTCGGCGACCTGGTGGATGAAGCGCAGGGTGGAGGCGATCTTGGTGCGGGGCACCACGCCGTCCTGAACCATGAAGGTGGGGCTGACGCGGCCCACGGCGCCGAAGGCGCTCTTGCGTCCCTTCCAGAGCAGCTCGCGCTCCTCGGCCGAACGGGCCAGACGCACCTGGCGCGCGCCGCAGTTCAGCGCGATCTGGCGCACCTCGACGGCCTGCTCCTCGACGGCCTCCTTCAGGCCCTCGAGCTCGATCAGCAGGATGGCCGCGGCATCCATCGGGTAACCCGCGTGGGTGGCCTCCTCGGCCATGCGCAGCATCACGCCGTCCATCATCTCCAGCGCCACCGGCGTGATGGCGCGGGCGGTGATTTCGGAGACGGTCTCGCCGGCGGCTTCCGGAGAGTCGTAGACGGCGAGCAGGGTCTTCACCGTTTCCGGCTGGTGCATCAGGCGCAGCACGACCTTGGTGATCAGGCCCAGCAGGCCCTCGGAGCCGGTCAGCAGGCCGGTCAGGTCGTAGCCGGGCAGGTCCGGCTCCTTGCCGCCGGTGGTGACGACGGCGCCGTCGGGGAGGACGGCTTCGAGGCCGAGCACGTGGTTGGCGGTGACGCCGTAGGCCAGGGTGTGCGCGCCGCTGGCGTTCTCGGCCACGTTGCCGCCGATGGTGCAGGCTTTCTGGCTGGAGGGGTCCGGGGCGTAGAAGTAGCCGCCGTCCTGCACGGCCGTGGTGACGTCCAGGTTGGCCACGCCCGCTTCGACCACGGCGCATTCATTGGCGAGGTCGGCCTCCAGTATCCGGTGCATGCGCGTGAAGGCCACCACCATGCCGCCGCGGACGGGGATCGAGCCGCCGCTAAGGCCCGTGCCGGCGCCGCGGGCCACTACCGGGATGCGGTACCGGCGCGCGATGCGGACGACTCCGGCGGCCTGCTCGGTGGAGCGCGGGAAGACCACCAGCTCGGGCCGGGCGCGGTCCACGCTGCCGTCGTACTCGTACAGCATCAGGTCCTCGGGGCGGTCCAGCACGCCGCGCTCCCCGAGCAGCGCCGTCAGCTCTTGCGTTGCCTGGGTGGGAATCATGACGATAACAGCGCCTTGATCTGGCTGACCATGGCAGCGTCGGTCCAGTCGGCCGCGCCGATGATTTTCTGGACCACCTTGCCGTCACGGTCAATGAGGTAGGTCTCCGGGTACTTGAAGGTGCCGAAACTGGCGCTGACGCGGGCCTCGGGGTCGCGCGCGGTCAGGAAGGCGACCTTCTGCTTTGCGAGCAGCGAGCGGTAGGCCCGCTCGTTGCGATCCACGCTGATGCCGAGCACCACCACCCCCGCGGCGGCGAAGCTCTTCTGAAACTCGCTCAGCGCCGGCATCTCGGAGACGCAGGGCGGGCACCAGGTGGCCCAGAAGTTGAGCACCAGCAGCCGGCCGCCGAAGTCCGAGCGCGAGACCGCGCGCCCGTTGTCGGCCAGGATCGAGAACTCGGGCGCCCTGTCCCCGGCTTCAATGACGTTCTGCCGGAAGGTGCGGTAGAGGCCGTAGAGGAGCACCAGCAGCGAGAGGGCGATGAGGATCTTCAGCCCCCGTTCGGTCGTCCGAGACATGTATGATTTTAGTGTATCCGTTCTGATTCCCCGGCATCCAAAGGGACCAAGCCCATCCATGCGGATCACGCGCCAGGATATGAGCAGGAGCAAGGCTGCAGTAAAGATCTTCACGCCCAAGCCCAAGGCGGGCCCGATTGCCGCGGCCATGAAGACGATCCTGCGCGAGCTGGTCGAGGACCCGGCGCGCGAGGGCCTCGTGAGAACGCCCGAGCGGGTCGAGAAGGCGCTGCGGTACCTGACCGCGGGCTACCAGATGGACCTCCAGAAGGTCTTGAACGGGGCGCTGTTCACCGTCAAGTACGACGAGATGGTGATCGTCAAGGACATCGAGTTCTTCAGCCTGTGCGAGCATCACCTGCTGCCGTTCTTCGGCAAGGTGCACGTGGCCTACATTCCCCGGCGGAAGGTGATCGGGCTGAGCAAGATCCCCCGCGTGGTGGACATGTTCGCGCGGCGGCTCCAGATCCAGGAGCGCATGACGCAGGAGATCGCGCAGACGCTCTACGAAGCGCTCGCGCCCCTGGGCGTGGGCGTGATCTCGGAGGCCCGGCACTTCTGCATGATGATGCGGGGGGTCGAGAAGCAGCACTCCGGGGCGGTCACCAGCGCCATGCTGGGCGCCTTCCGCACGCAGCAGGCGACCCGCGACGAGTTCCTCTCCCTGGTCGGCCACACCTCGAGCGAGGGGTGAGGGCAAGCGCCGAGCTGAGGCGCGGCGCGGCAGACAGGAGTGTGCGCGCCACGGCGTGGCCTGGGCTTCAACCCGCCGCGCCGGCTACTTCCTCTTCACCCAGATGGGGGAGCTCCAGGCCATTTGGTCGTCGGCCTGGATGAGGCGGACGTAGTAGTAGCTCTCGCCCGCAGCCGGGGCGTTGTCCACAAAAGTGAAGCTCAGCTCGGGCCCGAGGTTCTGCCGGTTGTGGATGAAGGCGTTGCTGCGGATGACGTCGATCTGGCGGATGGGCGCCGTGCCGATCACCTTGACCCACAGGCGGAAGTCGCCGGGCGCCTCGACGATGTCCCCTTGCAGGTACTCGCGGCCACCGGCCTGGAGGCGGAAATCCAGGATGATGTTGTCGGTGGCGCCGTAGGAGTGACGCCGGCGCATGGCGTCGAGCAGTCTCTCGCGGCTGAACTCCTCGGCCAGAGTGCAGGCGTAAGAGAGGTGGGTCGAAAGGTGGTCCGAAGAGGACTGCACGCCCAGCTTGTAGCCCTTGGCCCAGGCGTTCCAGACGTAGCCCGCGGGACGGAAGCCGCCGAGGGCGGAAGCCGGGCTCAAGGCGTGCGCGGCCTTGGGCGCGCCTTCGTATTCGGCGGAGACGCGGTCGCCCTGGTAGATCTCGACCAGCGGCTCGACGTCCGTGTCGTTGTCGCGCCAGTCGGTACCCATGTTCGAGGCGGAGGTGTGCGAGATGGCGACGCCGCCCAGGCGCCTCAGGTAGTCGTAGAGCGGCACGGCGCCCCGCTTGGCCTTCTGTTCCTCGACCGGGATGGGCAAGGTGGCGTTGCCGCGCCGGGCGAAGATCACGTTGCGGTGGCCGTTGGGGTAGTTGACGCTGCGCTCGTAGGAGTACATGGGCGTGAACGTTCCGGGGAGCAGGAACAGGTCGGCCATCTGCTGCATCAGCCAGTTGATGTACTCGACGTCCGGGCCGCCCATGCCGTTGTGATCGGTGACCCCCAGGAAATCGAGCGAGGCGGCATCGAGCGCGTAGCGGTAGCAGTCGAGCAGCGTGCCGTCGTTGTTGCCGTCCATCGAGAACTCGGTGTGGCGGTGCGTGTCGCCGCGCCAGATGCGGTAGCTCTTGCCGCCGGAGCTGACGACGTAGGCGCGGATGCGCTTCAGGTCCTCGGGCTCGGCGGGGTGAATGGCGAAGGCCGCGAGCTTGGGCACTTGACGGGGCCTCAGCTTCGGCGGCGCGGGCGTACCCGCCAACGGAGGGATGCGCCCGGCGTGAACCTCGGCGCGCTCGAAGAGGAACTCCGCGAAGTCGCGGTTGTCGGTGGGCCAGCCGGCCCAGAGGTTGCCGCCCCCGTCCAGGGCGAAGCCGCCGCCGCCCCGATGGCCACCGAGCGCACGAAAGGCGCCTGGTATCGGAGCTGGCGGCTGGTGAGTCTGGACGGCAGCACGCTGGATGTGGCCGACACCAAAGGTAACGAGCAGGCCTTGGGTCGCCCGGCGGCGGGCCGGGGCGCGAGCGCCTATCCGCAAATCCGCTTTGTGGGCTTGCTGGAGAAGGGAACCCATGTGCTGTGGGGTGCCCACATGAGCGGCTGCCGCACCGATGAGATCGCCTTGGCCCAGAAAGTGATTCCTGGTCTGCGCCCGGGCATGTCCGGTTGGCGACAACGATTCTCGATTATCGGCAGGCGCCGGCCAAAGAACTGGCGGCTCTCTATCATGAGCGTTGGGAGATTGAGACCGCCCTGGACGAACTGAAGACCCACCTGCGCGGCTCCAAGATCGTCTTGCGCAGCAAGACCCCGGAACTGGTTCGACAAGAGTTCTATGGGATGATGATGGCCCATTTCGCCGTGCGGGGCTTGATGCATGAGGCCGCCTTGACGGCAGATGAAGACCCGGATCGGCTCTCGTTCGTCCACGCGGTTCGAGTTATCCGCCGCAGGCTGCCCCGCTTTGCCGCTATTCCCCCCTCAGGCCAGCAGAGCGTTTCATAAGGCGACTCTCAAGGAAATCCTGGAAGAGCGAGTCTGTTCCCGCCGAGGTCGGTCGAACCCGCGCGGCGTGAAGCGGAAGATGAGCACCTACAAACTCCGGCCGCGCGGGCGCGGCCGGACTCGCTGGGTCAACGTCGCCCGCAGCATAAGGATAGTTAAGTGAACAGTATTGAGACTAGCTCCGGCAACGCTTTCCGCCTACTTCCGCGCAGCACGCCGCGCAAGTCAGCCAGCAGTGCGGCGTGTTGCGGATCTGTCGCCAGATTGGTCCATTCGTGCGGGTCGAGTGGATGATCATAGAGCTCGGCCACGTTCTCGCTGTCCCACTCCGTGCAGCGATAGCGTTCGGTACGGACACTGCGGCCCAGGTTCTCTTCCAGCAGTTGCGCGATGCGTCGGGCGGTTGCTCCGTCGGGCTCATCCGCGTCGGCGTTGCCGGTCGGTTGCGGCGCCAGAGCTTCCCCGGCGGCCTCGGCTCGACGCCGGTCGCGACCAGCGGCATTTTCGGAGATGTCCCACTTCACACTGTTCTCGTAGGAGCGGTGCAGCACTTTGCCCACGCGCGCCGTAAAATAGCCGTGCCGGCGAAACCACTCCGGCAGGAATGCGACGGAATCGCCGAGGTGGGTCCGCGGCGGCGTGGCATTGTTGAGGACCCGCGTTGTTTCGGGGCGGCGGCCGCTCAGCAGGGAGGTACGCGAAGCGTTGCAGACGGGGTAGTTGCAGTAGGCTCGATCAAATCTCACCCCTCACTCCTCCTGTTCAGAGCAGCCGCAGCGCGGCGGACTTCAGATCCATCACTGCGGCTCCAGGCTTGCTGCGCGCTTTGACGACGAGTCGCGTGCGGCCCTGGCGGAGCGTCGCGCGCCCCATCTCCAGGCGTTCCCAAGGCAGATCGATATAATGGGCGCCGGGGACCAGGTTTCGGTTCGGCACGGGTGTCATCGAAGTGGGACGCTGGACGCTGGCCTCCAGCACGGCGCCGCGGTGCGTAAACAGCATGCGCTCGGGCCAGGTGGCCGAACGGCCTTCCAGCAACGGACGCAGGCTCAGGCCATCGATCGGCTTGCCGGAGGGTCGTTCCACACCACAGAGGTCAAGAATGGTGGGATAAACGTCGACATGGGCGGCCATCGTATCCAGTCGCCGCCCGCCGCGGAGTTGCGCCGGCCAGCGCAGGAAGAACGGCACGCGAACACCGCCTTCATAGACACTTCCCTTCGTGGCTCGCAGTCCGGCATTGAAGCGTTGCCCGTTGGGACCGTTGTCGGTCATGTAAACGAAGATGGTGTCGCCGGCCAGCGGGAGTTCAAGATGGAAATTCCGGCTGAACGGTTACCAATTCCCGTTATCGGGCCGATAAGAATTGCAGGCCTATGCCGGACAGAACGCAAGCCTCGAACTCCTGCCTGGTGGCGACGCTGGCCGCGGCCGCCGTTCTGACCGGAGCGGCGGCAAGCGCCCAGGCACTGCCTTCGTTGTCGTCAGCACCAGCGTCATTTTTGACTTTCACGCACGTGATCGGTACCGTCCAACTGCCGGCGGCTCAGACGATGACAGTCAAGAGCAGCAACTCATCTGCGGTGCTGGACTGCACGGTCGCCGTGAGCCCGGCCGCGCCTTGGCTGATCATCACACCCACCGCCGGAAACACCCCCTTGAGCCTCAACGTTCGGGTCAATCCCACCGGCCTTGGCGCAGGCAGCTACGCCACCAGCATCGTGATTAGTTCCGCGGGAGCGGGGAACAGCCCCATCAGCGTCCCGGTCACCCTCACCGTCAAGAATCCTCCACCCACAATGACGGTGTCGCCGGCCGCCCTCACTTTCAACTACGCCACCGATGACGTGGCGCTGCCGGTCGACCAGACCCTGACCATCACCACCAACGGCGAGCCCCTTTCCTTCACGGCTACGGGGACTGGCGGGACTTGGCTGAGCCTGACTCCGGCCAGCGGCATCAGCCTGCTGGGGGGCCCCATCACGCTCACCGCCACGGTGAGGCCGCAGGGGTTGTTGCCGGGCACATACAGCGGGAAGATCACCATCAGCTCGGGCAACGCCGCCAACAAGACTGTCACGGTCAACGTGAGCTTGATCGTTGCGGCGGGAACCGCGGTCCTGACTTCGGTCTGGCCGCCGAACGTGGCTGTAGGCTCACCGGGCACGACCATCACCCTGGTGGGGTCACACCTGTTTGCGACCTCCGTCGTACACGTCGGGGCAGCCGTGATTACCTCCACCTGGGTCGGCACGGAAGTGCTGATGGCCGTCGTTCCCGCCACGCTGCTGAGCTCGCAGGGTACTCTGGCCATCACCGTTACCAATGCGCCGCGGCCGGCCTCCAACACGCTCGATTGGAACGTGACCGCGCCAGGGCCAAGGATCTGGGCAGTCGCCAACGCGGCCAGTTTCGTGGTGGGATCTTCCACCCCAACCATCGCGCCGGGCGAGATCGTGGCGATTTTCGGATCGGGCCTTGGCCCGGCCGACCCACTGGTGTCCGCGCCATCGGGAGGGGTCTACCCGACCACGCTCGGTACGGCGCCGGAGACGACCAAGGTCGAGGTGGAGGTCAGCGCCGGACTGTGGGTGGCCGCGCCCATCATCCTGGCACAGGCCAGCCAGGTGAATGCCGTGGTGCCATTCAACCTGACGCCTGCGAGCGGCATGAAAATGCGGGTGACTTACAACGGAGTGGTCTCGGCAACTTACACGGTGGATGGCGTCAGCTCCGCGCCCGGAATTTTCACGATGGATTCGTCCGGCCAAGGCCAAGCCGCGGTGCTCAACTACAACGCCAGCACCGCTACATATTCCTTGAACTCCGCCAGCAACTCCGCCGCCAAGGGATCGGTGGTCGCCATCTACGCCACAGGCGGAGGCGTGACGAGCACACTGCCGACCCCGGAAGGTCAGGTAGTCTCACTCTCCAGCCCCCTCCCGACGCTGGTTGCAATCACCACCGTCACGATTGGAGCCGACACCTTCAGCCCGGGCTATGCCGGAGGAGCCCCCACCGCCATCGCCGGGCTGGTCCAAATCAACGCGACGATCCCGAGCACAGCCACGGCCAACAAGGCTACGCCACTATTCATCACCATCGGCGGCCGCACCAGCCCGGCCGGCGCCACGATTGCCATCAAGTGACGGCGGCATTTAGATACTTGGCAACCGTTCAGCGCCCCTACCGCTGGAGGAGCGAGAGAGAGGGCTGAGCGGCGCGGTGGCGGAACCTCACGTATGACATCGTCCAAATAGTTCTTTATAATATTCCCAACTTCTGATACAGTTGGGGCATGCCCAGAGTCGCCACAGCGATCAACCTGAATACGGTGACCGAAGCCACCTTGAAACATCTGGTGCGGGCGCCTTCCACACCGCAGGGCTTGGCCCTGCGAAGTCGCATTATCCTGGCGGCAGCAGAGGGCCAAGCCAACCAGCAGATCGCGGCGACTCTGCACATTCCGGAAATCACGGTCAGCAAGTGGCGCCGGAGTTTTGCGGCTGCTGGCTTGGACGGACTGCAAGATGCCATGCGATCGGGTCGGCCGCCCTTGCACGGGCCTGAGATTCTCCAGAAGGTGCAGACTCGGGCTTGCCAGCAACCGGAATTCCTCAGCCGTTGGAGCGTGCGGACCTTGGCGCAAGATCTGGGCCTGCCGCGCAGTACCGTGCATGCCATGCTGGTGGACTCTGGCTTGCAGCCGCATCGTATCCGGACGTTCACCTGCAGTCCCGACCCGGACTTCGAGGCCAAACTCCTGGACATCGTGGGGCTGTATCTGAACCCGCCCGAGAATGCCTTGGTGCTGTGCGTGGACGAGAAGACGGGCATCCAGGCTCTGGACCGCACACAACCGCTGCTGCCCCTACGTGCCAAGAAGCCGCGCAGTTGGACCAACGAATATGTGCGACACGGCACCCAGTCCCTGCTGGCCGCCTTGGAAATTGCCACCGGCAAGCTGCTGGCGCACGTCAAACAGCGGCGCACCTCGGTGAATTTCCTGCGCTTCATGAATGACGTCGTCGCCGCCTTCCCCAACCGGGAACTGCACGTGGTCCTGGACAACCTGAACATCCACAAAAACGAGGCCGCCCAGCGCTGCCTACAACGACATCCCCAGGTGCATTTCCATCACACGCCAACGCATGCCTCCTGGGTCAATCTGATCGAATGCTTCTTCCGCATCCTCAGCAAGCAGGGTCTTTCGCAAAGCGTCCACACCTCCAAGCGCCAACTGAAAGCGTTCCTGCTGCAATACATCGCCAACTACGATGAGCGTTGCTCGCCTTTTCGCTGGACCAAGGGGCCGGAGAAGCTGCAAAGGATTATCCAAGCGACCAAAGAGTACCAGGCTGCCCACCCGCGCGAACCGAGGCGCCGCAGACGGAATAACAAAAGGAATTAACTGGACGATGTAGTATGACGCCAATCCGATCAATTGGATACCGAATCGTGTCGATCTTGAGAGAATGGTCGCGCCGGGAACCGGCACAGAACTTCGCCCTACGGTTCCCCCGGCCGAGGTTCTATACGCGGCGTCATAAATAAGTGCGCATAACGCGGAACTGTGCTTTCATGGAGACATGAGAGCTCTGACGATTGCCGACGCCGCCGATATCGTGCTGGGACTGCAAGACGAGATCCGCCGGTCCGAGGAATCCCGCTACGATCATCGACTCCATGGCGTGCTGCTGGTGGCGCAAGGAGTGACCTGCCCGGAGGTGGCCCAGTTGTTGGGCGACTCTCGGCGCACGGTGGAGTGTTGGGTTCACCGTTTCGAGGCCCATGGGCTGGCCGGTCTTCGGGAAGGGGAGCGTCCGGGCCGGCCAAGCCGCTTGAGCGATCAGCAACTGAAACTGGTCAGCGCCGCTCTTCGGCTGCCGCCGCGGCAGTTCGGACTGGAGGGCCATCTGTGGGATGGCAAGCTGCTGTCGGCGCATGTGGAACAGGAGTTCGGCGTGACGCTGGGAGTGCGGCAGTGCCAGCGTCTGTTCCGGCAGTTCGGATTTCGCCTCTGGAAACCTGGCCCGCTGATTGCGCACGCGGACCCGGCCCAACAAGCCGCAGTAAAAGAAACTGCGCCGGCTCGCCGCCGACGAAGGCGTGGAGCTTTGGTCCCTGGATGAGGTGCACTTCCAGCAGTATGGCTCGCGCTGCCGAATGTGGGTGCCGCCGGAGAACCGCGATCCCGTTCTGCTGCACCACCCCACTCGGCGGAGCGTCGGCTACTTTGGCGCCGTGCGCTTGCGGGACGGGAGGTTTCTGTACCGACGCGAGACGGAGCGATTCGGAGCGGAGACCTTCTTTGATTTCCTGCGTCAGTTCGACCGCACCAATCGGGCAACTCGGCGGCGAATGGTGCTGATTCTGGACAATGCCTCATACCACCACGCGCGGCTGCACAAGCCCTGGCGGGAGGCCCACGCCGAACGCATCACCCTGGAGTTCTTGCCCGCGTACAGCCCGGAGTTGAACCCGATCGAACGGGTCTGGAAGTTCACCCGTCGCCGCTGCCTGCACAACCGCTACTTCCCCCAACTGGAGCGAGTCATCGAGACGGTGGAGTGGGAGTTCGCAGCGTGGGCGCGTCACAGCGACAGCTTGCGCCGACTATGCGCACTTATTTAAGACGCTGTGTATAGCCGTGGAGAGCCGCAATCTGCACGGTGTGCAGGTCTTCGGGACGAATCCATGAAGCCGCTCCGCGGAATAGGCCTTTCTGACGCGGGACGAGGTGCTCGAGATCCACGAGGAGCAGACCGAAATCTACGGAGGTTCCCATGGACTGAGGGATGCCGGGGCATTGGAATCGGCCGTGGCAGCCGGGAAGCCGGGTACAGCCGGATGGTCAGCCCCGCCTGAGCGCCTCCCGGATGCGGGCCGGGGTCATGGGCAGTTGCAGCAGCCTGGCCCCCACCGCGTGGTAGATGGCGTTGGCGATGACTCCGCCCATGTTGACGATGGGCGGTTCGCCGCAGCCGGAGGCCGGCGTCTCCGGCTGGCGATGCTACCTTCCAGCTACAGCAGCTTTCGAAACTGGTCGATGCTCAGACCTGCGTCCCGAATGATGCCGCCCATCGTGAAGGCATTGATGGGAAGGTGGGGGACACCGGGCAGCTTCCCCAGAGTTAGACTTGTACCTCGACTTGGCGAATGTCGGCGCTATCGACAAGCTCGGCGGCGGCTGCCAAATACTCCCGGACGGCGCTTTGGATGTTCTCAAGCGCTTCCTGCTCGGTCGCCCCTTGAGACCAGCACCCGGGTAATCCCGGACACCACACGCTGAAGCCTTCTTCGCTTTCCCGCAAAGCCACCGTGTATACCATCACTCCGGTTCCCTGCCTCAAGTATAACGCCTGCGGGCACGGGAGACCCTCCGGGTTCACCCCCGCTTGAGCGCCTCCTGGATCCGCGCCGGGGTCATGGGCAACTGGAGTAGCCGGGTACCCGTTGCCTCACGGCGCGGCTGCGCCGCAAGGCAAAGGGTAAGAGGGCAAAAGCGCAAAGTGTGATCAGGGCGTCCTGGCGCAACGGAAGCCGCCGCCGCCGCGGAGGCCGCCGCGGTCCGTAGGCGTGCTGTCCTCGCGGAAAGCGCCCCGGAAGCGGCCGGTATCGTCCCAGCGGCACGCCGCGCCCCGCATAACACGATACTTACCTGAATCCGGCCCCCGAGGATCGATCTGCCGACCTGCTGAGTAGTCTCCGTACCAGTCCTGCACCCACTCATGGAAGTTGTCGCACATGTCGAACAGCCCCCACGCATTGAGCTTCTTCTGGCACACCGCCTTCTGCCCCCGCGCTCGGCAGGCATACTCCCACTCGGCCTCCGTAGGCAGCCGGTACCGGCTGTCCTTCTCCTTCTCGCTGAGCCGCTGGAGAAACTCCTGAGCGTCCTCCCAACGGACGTTGTCCACCGGCCGGTCGGGTCCCTTGAAATAGCTGCGATTGCTCCCCATCACCGCTTCCCACTGGCGCTGTGTCACCTCGGTGACCTGCAAGTAGAACCCCTTGGTGAGCGTCACCTCGTGCACGGGCCGCTCGTAAGCACTTTCATCCTGGGAGCCCATCTGGAACGAACCCGGCCCGATCCAGACGAACTTCATGCCCACTGAATTCGTGAACTCGCGCGGCGGCGATCCCGGTTTCTGACAACCCGCGGCCGCACACCACACCAGCACCACCATCACCCACGCGTGTCTTCCGCTCATCCCGCCGCCTCCATCCGGATATTCGCTCCCCGCGGGGCCGGATTGAAGCCTGGACTGTCACCCCCGCTTCACCGCCTCCTGGATGCGCGCCGGGGTCATGGGGAGTTGCAGCAGCCTGGCCCCAACCGCATCGTAGATGGCGTTGGCGACGACCGCGCCCATGGTGACTATCGGCGGCTCGCCGCAGCCCTGGGCGGGGACCTCCGGGTTCTCGACCAAAACCGTCTCGATCTTGGGCAGCCAGGAGAAGCGCGGGAGCTCGTAGGTGTCGAAGTTGCGCTCGAGCACTTCCCCGTCCTTGAAGCGCACCTCCTCAGTGAGCGCGTAACCCAGACCCATGGTGATGCTGCCTTCGATCTGCTGGCGCGAGCCGTCCGGATTGACGATGACGCCCTCGTCTTGGGCGCAGACCACCCGCTTGACCTCGACGCGCCCGGTGCTCTTCGCGACCGCCACCTCGGCCATGGTGGCCACGTACGTGCCCAGGTAGATGGCGCAGGCCACGCCTACGCCCCGCCCGCTGGGCGTCCGAGCTGGCTTCCAGCCAAACTGCTTGGCGGCGGCTTCCAGCACGCGCCGCATGCGCTTGTCCGTCAGGTGGCTGAGGCGGAACTCCACCGGGTCGGCGCCCACCTTGGTCGCCAGAATGTCGATGTGCGATTCGCGGGCGAAGGTGTTGGTGTTCACCGACGGCGCGCGCCACGGCCCGACGGCGAACGGGTGCAGCCCCGGCGTGCTCCCTCCACTCCAGCCGCCGGCGGAGAGCGTGCGCTGGTGGGGGATGTCATAGAACTGCTTCGCCTCGCGGTCGCCGGCGCAGTAGACCGCGTAGTCCCACAAGATCATCTTCCCGGCGCCGGTCAGGCCCGCGCGGATTTTCACCACCGCCGCCGGACGGAAGGTGTCGTAGAAGAACTCCTCGGAGCGGTCGAAAACCACCTGGACAGGCTTGCCCGTGATCTTCGCCAGCCGCGCCGCTTCGATGGCCTGCCGGGAGGCGCTCTTCCCGCCGAAGCCCCCGCCGACGTAGGGCGTCACCACTCGCACTTTTTCCGGCGCCAAGCCCAGCGCCTGCGCCACCTGCTGCTTCACCGGGAACGGCGTCTGGGTCCCCGCCCACACGGTGACCTTGCCGTCCTCGATCATCGCCACCGCAGAGTGGGTCTCCATCGGCGCGTGCGCCACGTAACTGTTGAGATACGTCTCCTCGACGATGGTGGCGGCGAGCTTCTCCCCTTCCGGAAGGCTGCCGCTCTCGGCCACCACCCGGCCTGGCGGCGCGGCCTTGAGCAGGTGGTCGAAGATGGTCTTGTCGTCCACGGTGGGCTGCGGGGCCACGAACTGCGCCTTGACCTTGATGAGCTCCAGCGCCCTATCGGCCAGGTCGGGCCGTTCGTGGAGCACGGCAATCAGGTCGCCGTCCCTCACCACTCGTGCGCCGGGCACCTTCTCTGCGGCGCTCGTGTCCACGTCCTTCAGGGTCGCGCCGTGCGCCGGCGGCCTGAGAATCCGCGCGTGCAGCGTCCCCGGAAGGCCCATGTCGCCGGCGTAGCGGGCCCTGCCGGTGACCTTCTCCAGGGCGTCCTTGCGCCGGGGCGACCGCCCGACGACGGTGAACGCTGAGACGGGCTTCACCGGCACCTTCTCGAGGCGCCGCTCGATGCGCTTCCCCTGAACCAGTTGCGCGTAGGTGACGCGCTTGCCCTGCGCCGACGGGTCGCTGACGACGCCGGCCTTCACCTGGAGCCGGCCGGCCGGGGCCTGGAGATGCTCGGCCGCCAGTTGGAGCAGCACGGCCCGCGCCTCGGCCCCGGCTCCGCGCAGGACCGGGCCGAACTGCCGGATGCTGAGGGAGCCGAACGTGCCCATGTCCCAGGGGCAGACGTCGGTGTCGCCCATCACCATGTCCACCGCCTCCAGCGCGACGTCCAGCTCCTCGGCCAGGAGCTGCGCCAGCGAGGTCTTCGCTCCCTGCCCCAGCTCGACCTTGCCGACCAGGCATGTGACGCGGCCGTCAGCGCCGATCCGCAGATACGCATTGAAGTCGGTCGGGTAACCCTGCCTCGAGGGCAGCCGCGCCGGCTCCTGGAACGCGGCCAGCGGCTCAACCGGGAAGAACACGAACAGGCCCGACCCTGCCAGGAGATCGCGGCGGCTGAGATCGTCTCGTTTCATCGGGCGCCTCCTTGCCTGGCTCCGGCGGCCTCCTGGATGGCCTCGACGATGCGCACGTGCGAGCCGCAGCGACAGAGGTGGTCGTCCATGTGCCGGATGATCTCAGCGCGCGACGGCCGCGCCGTCTTCAGCAGCAGCGCATAGGCGTTGAGGATCATCCCGGAAGTGCAGTAGCCGCACTGGAACGCGTGGTGCTTCAGGAAGGCCTCCTGGATGGGGTGAAGCCGTCCCTGCTGGCTCAGGCCCTCGATGGTCAGCACCTGCTTCCCGGCAACGTCCTTGACCGGGGTCGAGCAGGACCTGACAGCCTCCTGGCCTACGATGACCGTACAGGCGCCGCAGAGGCCGGCGCCGCAGCCGAACTTCGTGCCGGTGAGGCCGAGGTCGTAGCGCAGCACCCACAGCAGCATGCGCTCGTCATCGACCGTCACGCGCGCCGGCTTGCCGTTGAGCGTGAAGGATATCGTTCGTTGCATTCACACACCTCTAGTCTTGCTCCCCGAGCACACCCGGATGACGCTACTTCTTCTTCGGCGGGGGCGCCGGCGCCGGCAAGTCGGAGTTATTGATGTCAGCGACAGCCTTCCAGGCGCCGTCCGGCTGTTTCCTGTAGACCGTCACGTACTTTCCCGTGTCGTTCACCGGCTTACCCCTGGGATCATTCATGGTCATCGCGTAGGTCCCGTAGGAGTAAGCGAGGTCGCCGCCTCGGGAGACTTCCACTTTCACCGTCTGGAAACTCATCGACAAGCCCGGAGTGGCAAAAAGCGCCTCCGTCCCCTTTCGGATCGCCTCCTTGCCCGTGGCCGTGGGAGTGCCCGGGGCAAACACCGCGGCATCGTCAGCATAAAAGGACATGAAGCGTTCCAGGTCTTTTGCCGCCGCTGCTTTCGCCCATTCAGTTTCAGTCTCGCGAATGGCGCGCTCATCCGCCGCGCGGGTATCGGGGGGCGGTGGCGTGGCGCAACCCCACATAAAACTGAGCAGCGCGACGCTGCCTGCCAGCATGGGAAAACGAGTCATACTGTTCCTCCGTTCCAGGATCCTGCCTCCCACAAGCATACACCCGACTGCTTCCGTGGCGGCCGGGTTTCTTGTCCGGCATAGCTCCAGGACTCCGTGAGAGAGCGGCGGGTCCTTCTTCCGGGTCCGAGAAACCCAGGAACTGCCCTATTTCCAAGCGATTGCGCCGAACTTGGTGCCGGTGAGGCCGAGGTCGTAGCGCAGCACCCACAGCAGCATGCGCTCGTCATCGACCGTCACGCGCGCCGGCTTGCCGTTGAGCGTGAACGAGATGGTTCGCTGCATTGGCACACCTCCACTTCTCCCCCCCGGCGCACCCGGATGAGGTTACTTCTTCTTCGGCGGGGGGGCCGGCGCCGGCAGGTCAGAGTTGCCGATGTCAGCGACAACCTTCCAGGCGCCGTCCGGCTGCTTCCGGTACACCGCCACGTACTTTCCCTTGTCGGTCACCGGCTTACCCTTAGGATCACTCATGGTCACCGTGTTGGTCCCGTAGGAGTAAGCGAGGTCGCCGCTCCGGGAGACTTCCACCTTCGTTGTCTTGAAACTGAGCGAGAAGCCCGGCATGGCAAAAAGCGCCCCCGTCGCCTTTCGGATCGCCTCCTTGCCCGTGACCATGGGAGTGCCAGGAAAGAACACCGCGGCGTCGTCAGCATAATAC
>Ga0315289_10003912_pt1 | contig 22424 bp, 21 predicted proteins | sample YL17G11_40_MG_FD_203452 | JGI IMG/M metagenome (GOLD analysis project Ga0315289, IMG submission 203452) | Sediment microbial communities from Yellowstone Lake, YNP, Wyoming, USA - YL17G11_40 | ecosystem: Environmental > Aquatic > Freshwater > Lake > Sediment | place: USA: Wyoming | collected... | reverse complement strand
CTCCCCGACCCCCCGGATAAAACGGTTCGTCAGGCGTTCCGCTTGGCCAAGGAACGCAACCCCTCGTTCATGCTGCCTGTCCGGTATCCGGCAAGGTCGAGGGTCACGTAAAGATAGCCGAGCTTTTTCAACTCTCCCACGATCCGGGACCGGACGCGGGGCTGAATGAGCCGTTCGAGATCGGCGACCGGGACTTCGACCCGGGCGATGGAGCCGTGGTGCCGGACGCGGAGCTGGCCGAAACCCAGCCTCCTCAACAATTCTTCGGCCGCCGCAACCCGTCTCAGGGTTTTTATTTCGATGGGCGTGCCGTAGGGGAACCGGGAGGCCAAACAGGCCAGCGACGGTTTGCTCCACGTGGGCAGGCCGAACGACTTCGAGATCACCCGGATCTCGCCTTTGGCGAGGCCGGCTTCCTTCAAAGGAGACCGGACGCCCAGATCCGACCCGGCTTTCGCCCCGGGACGGAAATCTCTCGTGTCGTCCGCATTCTGTCCGTCTAAAACGTAAGGGATCCCCGCCAGGTCCGCGAGCCGCATCAAGCTGGAAAAAAGCTCCCGCTTGCAATAGTAGCAGCGGAGCGGCGGATTCCGAACGAATCGGGGGTTTTCGAGTTCCTTGGTATGAATGACTTTATGGCGGACACCGATCGTCCGCGCCAGGGCGCGAGCCTCACGAATTTCCCGGGCCGGGTACGTTTCCGACGCGGCTATGACGGCCAGCACGTTCTTCGGGCCGAGAACGTCGACGGCGACCTTCAAGAGAAGGGTGCTGTCGACGCCTCCCGAAAACGCGACCAGGACGCGCTCCATGCCGAGCAATATCCGGCGCAGACGTTCGAGCTTCGCCGCCGAATTATCGTGAACCGCTTTTTTTCGTCTTTGGGCCATTCGCTATTCTCACCGCGATCAATTTCTCGGCCTCGGCCAGGAGCTCGGAAACGATCCTGGCTTCGGGCACGCGCCTTAACAACCGTCCCTCGCGAAACAAGATGCCGACACCCGGGCCGCAGGCGACGCCGAGGTCCGCCTCCTTGGCCTCGCCCGGGCCGTTGACCATGCATCCCATGACGGCCACGGTCAGGGGCTCGGCGAGGCGCGCCAACGCCCGTTCGACCGCGGCGGCGATCGGGCGCAGTCCGACCTCGCATCGTCCGCAGGTCGGACAGGAGACGATCGTCGGGCCCCGCCGCCGGAGTCCGAGGCCGGACAAAATCTGGTAGGCCACCCGAACCTCGTCTTCGGGAGGGGCGGTCAGGGAGACGCGGATCGTATCCGCCAAGCCCTCGTTCAGGAGGAGGCCGAGGCCGAGGGCCGATTTGACCGCTCCGCTGAGAAGCGTTCCCGCCTCGGTGATGCCCGCGTGGAAGGGATAATCAACTTTTTCCGCCAGCCGGCGGTAGGCTTCGACCGTCCGCGGGACGTCCGACGCTTTCAGCGAGACCTTGATGAGCCGGAAATCCAGGTCCTCGAGGATCCGGATGTGGCGGAGCGCGCTAGCGACCATGGCCGGGGCCGTCGCCCCGCCGTGCTTTTTCAAGAGGTCCTTTTCCAAAGACCCGGAATTGACGCCGATCCGGATCGGGACTTGCCGTTCTTTGGCGGCTCGGACGACCTCGCGAACCTTCTCGGGACTCCCGATCGTGCCGGGGTTGAGCCGCAGCCCGTCCACGCCGAAGTCGAGGCAGGCGAGCGCGAGTTTGTGGTCGAAATGGATGTCCGCGATGACGGGGAGACGAACCCTCGATTTGACCGTCTTCAGGGCTTCGGCGGCCGCGCGGTCCGGGACGGCCAGGCGGACGATTTCGCATCCGGCCCGCTCCAGACGGCCGACCTGAGCGACCGTGGCCCGGACGTCGCGGGTGTCGGTCTTGGTCATGGACTGGACCGACACCGGCGCCCCTCCCCCGATGAGGACGATTCCGACGCGGACCTGGAGGGTGCGTCGCCTCTCGATTTCGGTCGGAAGACTCATGCTAGAACGGGAGCAGGCTCTTCAGCCCGTGCGGCAGGCGTTTGACGATATCGTTCAGGATGAGGAAGGCCAGGAGAAGGATGAAGATGACGAATCCGATCTGCATCCAGACCTGGCGGGCTTTCGGGCCGAGGTCGCGGCGTATGATCGATTCGATGATCAGGACGAACAGCTGGCCGCCGTCAAAGACCGGAATCGGGAAAAGATTGAGAACCCCGAGCTGGAGGCTGATGAAAGCAATCCAGCTCAGAAGGGGGATGAATCCGAGGCGGAACGCCGCATAGGACAAGTTGGCGATCTCGAGCGGCCCGCCCAACTGCCGGGTCGAAGCCTGTCCGGTGAACAGGTTCTTGAGGAAATCGACGACCATGAAGACGAGCTTCGTATTCTCCTTGACGCTCTGGGCGACGGCCCCGAAAAAGCCGTATTGCTTGATGACGGATTTCATCCCGGGAAGGATGCCGATCTTGCCGACTTTTCCCTCGAGCCTCGGCGTCACGTGAAGCGTGACCTGGGCGCTGTCGCGGAGGACGGTGAAGGTCAGGTCCTTGCCGGGACTTTTCTCGAGGGTCTGGATGAATTTGAAGAAATATGCGGGGTCGCCGTCGATGGCCAGAATCACGTCGCCGGCCCGGAGCCCGCCTTTCTCGGCCGGCGACCCCGGCGTCACCATCTGGACGCGGGTCAGGATCTTGCCGAAAAATCCGGCATAGCCGAGCTCAAATTTGGAAGTCTTGTCCTTCTCAGTCGAGAGCGTCACGGAGATCGTTGCGCCGTCGCGGCGGACCTCGAGGATGAGCGTCTTCTCCGGACGAGAGCCGATCGCGATCTCGACGTCGGTCCAGGTCTCGACCTTCTTATTGCCGATCGCCAGGATTTCGTCGTCCACGCGAAGGCTCGCCTTTTCGGCCGGCGACCCCGCGTCGATCCAGCCGATGACGGGCCGCTGGTCAAGATATTCCGGTACGGTCTCCCCGACCATGTTGATGACCGAGACCAGAATGACGGCCAGGATGATGTTCATCACCGATCCCATGGCCATGACGAGGAACCTCTGCCACCGGGTTTTAGCCATGAAGTCGTCCGGCGCGAGCGCGCGGCCGGGCTCGAACAGCCCCTCGCCGAGAAACTTGACGTATCCACCGAGAGGCAGAGCGCTGACGCGATAGTCTGTCGGCCCTTTCTTGAAGCCGAAGAGGCGCTTCCCGTAGCCGAACGAAAACGTCTCGATGCGGACGCCGACGAGTTTCCCCATGAAAAAATGCCCGAATTCGTGGATGAACACGAGAATGCCGAACACGATGGCGAAAGCGAGAATCGTCCCCAGGATGTTGATCATGTCATGTCCTTTGAGCGATATACCTCAGGGCGAGAGCGCGCGCCTGCCCGTCAACGTCAAGAATGTCGTCGAGGCCGCCGACCCGCCGGGGGCGGTGCCGCGCGACCGTCCGCCGAACGACCTCGTAAATGTCGGAAAACCGGATCCGTCCGCCGAGAAACGCCTCCACGGCCGCCTCGTTGGCGGCGTTCAGCGCGACCGGCGCGCTCTCCCGTTCTTCGAGCGCCCAGAGAGCGAGGCGCAACATCGGAAAGCGGCGGAGGTCCACCGGATAGAACTCGAGCGACCGGACGCGGGCCAGGTTGAGGGGCGGCAGGACGGCGTCCAGACGTTCGGGGTATGTCAGGGCGACCTGGATCGGGACCTTCATGTCGGTGGGGCCGAGCTGGGCCAGGACCGACCCGTCGCGCATTTCGACGAGGGCATGGACGATGCTCTGAGGATGGATGAGGACCGCAAGCTCTCCCGGCGCCAGGTCGAAGAGCCAGCGGGCTTCGATGAGCTCCAGGCCTTTGTTCATGAGCGTCGCCGAGTCCACGGTGACCTTTTTCCCCATTTTCCAGCGGGGATGGTCCAGCGTCTCCCGAATGGTCTTCGTCTTAAGCTCGGCCAACGGCGTGCGGAAGAACGGCCCGCCGGACGCGGTGAGCGTTACCTTTTTCACGTTGCGCCGGTCCTCGCCGGCAAGACACTGGAACACGGCGCTATGTTCGGAGTCGACAGGGATAATGACCGCCCCGGACGCCCGCGCTTCTTTCTTCAAAAGGGCTCCGGCGACGACCAGGGATTCCTTGTTCGCCAGGGCCACCCGTTTTCCCGCCCGGACGGCGGCTAGGGTGGGTTTCAAGCCGTTGATTCCCGTGATGGCCGAAAGGACGAGGTCGGACTTCGGTTCGCCGCCGACGATTTCCGCTCCTTCGGGGCCATGGACCACGCGGACGGCCGAACGCGCGAATTCGGTCCGAAGGACTTCGGCGTCCTCTTTTCTCCCGACGGAGACGAGCCGGGGGCGAAACTCGCGGACCTGTTCGGCAAGAAGCCGGACGTTCGTCCCACCGGCAAGCGCCGTGACGCGAAAATGGCGCGCATGACGGCGGATCACCTCGAGCGCGTTCCGGCCGATCGTGCCGGTCGACCCCAGAATCGAGACCTTGGTCATTCCGTCTTATGTCCAGAAGAACCGGATATAGTAATAGAAAAAGGGAGCGGCCAGAAGGAAGCTGTCGACGCGGTCGAGAAACCCGCCATGGCCGGGGAGCAGGTTCGAGGAATCCTTGACCCCGGCGGCCCGCTTGAAAAGCGACTCCAAAGGGTCGCTGACCTGGGCGACGGCATGGACGAGCACTCCGCACAGCGCGGCCTGGCCGGGGAGGACGGACCGGAGGAAAAGGGAGCGCGCGGCCAGGGCGCCGACCAGGGCAAAGACGATCCCGCCCGCGGCGCCTTCCCAGGTCTTGTTCGGGCTGGCCATCGGCGTCATCCGATGACGTCCCAAGAGCTTGCCGAAGAGAAACGCCCCGGAATCCCCGGAAAAAATCACGGCGAAGAGAAAATAGAGCGTCCAGGGACCGCGCTCGACGCGGAGCGTGTAGAGATAGTTCAAGGTGAGGCCGACGTAGACGGCCCCGAACAGAGTCACCGCGAACGACCCGGTGAACGACGCGACTTTTTCAACGCGGTCGGTCAGGAGAAGATAGACCAGGCCGGCGAGGATAAGTCCGCCCAGGAGAGCGACCTGGACGGGCAGTTGCGGCAGATAGAACGAGGCGCCGATGAGCAGCGCGAAGGGAATTCCGACGGACGGCCGGGGCTCGAGTTTCCTGCGCCGGGCCAGGCCGTAAAATTCCGCCAGGGCGGCGACGACGACCGCCTGAAGGGTCAGGAAAAAGAGCCATCCCGCCCCCCACTGGACGACGACGACGAGAACAGCCAGGAGAATCATAGCCGTGGGAAAACGTTGGCGCAGACTCATATTAGGGATGGATGTCGCCGAACCGGCGCTCGCGCTTTTGATAATCGAGGATGGCTTGAAGGAGATGCTTTCGCCGGAAATCGGGCCAATAATCGGGCGTGATCCAGATCTCGGCGTACGCGATCTGCCACAGGAGAAAATTCGAAATCCGGAATTCGCCGCTCGTCCGGATGAGAAGGTCGGGGTCGGGGAGGTCCGCCGTATACAGATAACGCGAGAACACGGCCTCGTCGAGGTCGCCGGCGCCCAGGCGCCCCTCGCTCAGGATCTTTTTGGCCGCGTCCACGATCTCGGTCCGGCCCCCGTAGTTCAACGCCAGGCCGATCTGAAGCCGACGGTTGTTCCGGGTCAACTCTTCGACCCGCTCGAGCTCGCGACGTACCCCGGACGGAAGTCCCTCGCGCTGGCCGAGGACGCGCAATCGGAAATCGTTCTCGACCAGGACCTTGTCCTCCTTCCTGAGGAATTCCTCGAGCTGGCGGAAGAGCGTTGTGACTTCCCTTTTCGGGCGTTTCCAATTCTCTTTCGAGAAGGCGAACAGCGTCAGGACCTGGATGCCGACCCGGGCGCTCGTTTCGATGATTTCCTTGACCGATTTTTCCGCGGCCCGGTGTCCCTCGACCCGGGGAAGCCCCCGCATTCTCGCCCAGCGGCCGTTCCCGTCCATGATCACCGCGACGTGGGCCGGTATTTTCGTGAAATCGATCGCGCCGACGAGCTTTTCTTCCTCGCTTCCGGGCGCGATGAAGCCCTCTAAACTCTTGAGCATGCGGGCATTATACACTATCACCTCCGGCCAGGCAAAAAGGCCGGAGGGGCCCTTTTTCCCGGCCCTTCCCAAGGGTTCGCGAATCTGTTAATCTAATCCCCCTGGAAAAGAAGGACTCGAATGTGTCTCGGGATTCCGTCCAAGGTCGTCGAAATCGAGCGGGAGAGTCTGTCCGGCAAGATCGATTATCTGGGGACGAAGGTCAGGACGAACTTCGCCCTTCTTCCCGATATCCGGGTCGGAGATTGGGTGATCGTCCATGCCGGCTTCGCCATCTCCCGCCTCGATGAACACGAAGCGCGCGAAACTCTCGATTTGCTCCGGGAAATCGCGGAAAAGACCCCTTGACGGCGAGACCCGAAGGAACATCTCGGGCCATGCTGAAGACCGACCGCTATCGCGACAAAACCACGATCGGGGCCCTTCTCCGCCGGATCGACGACAAACGGCGCGACCTCGGTTCGTCGTTCCGGATCATGGAGGTTTGCGGAACGCACACGATGACCATCCATCGCTCCGGCCTCCAGCCGATGCTTCTCGACGCCGGCATCGAGATGATCTCGGGGCCGGGGTGCCCGGTCTGCATTACGCCGGCCGAGTTTCACGAAGCGGCCATATCGCTCCTCTCCGGCCGCGAGGGTTTGATCCTCGCGACGTTCGGGGACATGACGCGCGTCCCGACCCGCCTGGGTTCTCTCCGGCGCACGGTCCCGGCCCGGGATTCGGTCATGGAGATCATCTATTCTCCCGACGAAACGCTCGCCCTGGCCCGGCGCTACCCGGATAAAGACGTCGTTTTCTTCGGGGTCGGCTTCGAAACGACCATCCCGGCGATCGCCATGACGGCGAAAACGGCGCACGACCAAAAAGTGAGGAACTTCTCGATCCTATCCGCACTCTGGGTCATTCCGCCGCCGCTCCGAGCCATCCTCGAGTCGGGCGAAGCCAATATCTCCGGATTCCTCTATCCCGGCCATGTCAGCGCGATCATCGGAGTCAAACCTTACGCCTTCGTCGCCCGCGAATTCGGCATTCCCGGAGCGATCGCCGGTTTCGAGCCGGCGGACATCCTTCTGGGCATCATCTCGATTCTCGACCAGATCCAGGCGGGGGAGCCCGGCGTCGCCAACGTATATGCGCGCGCCGTCCGGCCCGAGGGGAATAGGGTCGCGCTTTCCCTGATGGACTCCGTTCTCAAGCCGACGGACGCCTGTTGGCGGGGCCTGGGTGTCATCCCGGCCAGCGGCCTGGCCTTGCGCGACCGCTACGACCGCCAGAACGCGGAAGTCGAATTCGACCTCAAGATCGAGCCGCGGCCCTCAGACCTTCCCGGGTGCCGCTGCGGCGAAGTCCTGCGCGGCATCTTGGCCCCTCCGGACTGCCCATTATTCGGCAAAGCCTGTTCCCCGGAATCGCCCCAAGGACCCTGTATGGTTTCGTTCGAGGGCGCCTGTCTCGTCCACCTTCGATATCGGATGCGGCCATGAAAAGAATCAGCCTGGAGCTCGGGAGCGGCGGGAAGCTCATGCGGGACTTCATCGCCGGACGGATCGTGCCGGCCTTCGACAACCGGATGCTCGGCGAACTCAGGGACGCGTCTCATCTTCCCGGCGGGATCGCCTTTACGACGGACAGCTATGTCGTCGATCCCATTTTTTTTCCAGGAGGAGATATCGGGACCTTGGCCGTGAACGGGACGGTCAACGACCTCGTCGTCTCCGGGGCCCGGCCCCGATTCCTGTCCCTTGGGCTGATCCTCGAGGAAGGGCTCGAAGAGACCCACCTGGACCGGATCTTAGGTTCGATTCGAACGGCGGCGCGGCGGGCCGGTGTCCAGGTCGTCACGGGCGATACGAAGGTCGTGAAAAAAGGACAGGGAGATAAAATCTTCATCAACACGAGCGGCATCGGCACCGTCGTGGCCCGGCCGCGGCCCGACCGCGTCAGGCCGGGCGACCGGATCATCGTCACCGGCACGCTGGGAGAACACAGCCTGGCCGTCCTGACCGCCCGCGGGGCTTTCGGAATCGAATCCCGCATCCGCAGCGACTGCGCGCCCTTGACTTACCTTTTGCCGCTTTGGGCGTCCGGAGCTCTCTGGATGCGCGATATCACCCGCGGCGGCTTGGCGACGATTCTCTCCGAGCTCGCCGACGAGCTCCCTTATCCCGTTGTCCTCGACGAGGACGCCGTGCCTTTGTCCAAGGCCGTCCGCGCGGCAACCGAGCTCCTCGGCATCGACCCTCTTTATCTAGCGTGCGAAGGCCGCGCGGTCGTCGTCGCCCCGGCGGCGAGGGCGGCCCGCATCCTGGCCCGCATCAGGAAAAATCCGCTCGGCCGTCGGGCCGCGGCGGTCGGCACGGTCGGGGGAAGCGTCGGGCGGGCCGGCGAGCTTCTGTTGAAGACGATGGCCGGAGGGGTTCGAACCCTCGAACCGCTGACGTCCGAGCTCCTTCCGAGGATCTGCTGAAGGATGAGAAAAAGGAAACGATCGGCCCTTCTCGCATTTTTAGCCGTCGGAGCGGTGATTATCCGCGTTGCCGGATACGGCTTTTCGTCTGAAGAGAAGTCCCAGGACCGGACCGCGCCGTCGTTCACGGATTTTCGTTCGAGCGTCAAGGAATTTCGCGAGCTCTACGACCTCATCCGGGCGACTTTGAACAACAATCGGGTCACCTTCAAGGGAAAAACGGGATCGGTCTCGGGGTTTGCCGCCGGAACGGCCTATCCCCAGGTCTGGATCAGGGACTCCGCGACGGTTCTTCCGGCGTCCCGATTTATTTATGATGCCCCATATCTCGAATCCTGGCTCTTGGAGCATCTGGCCTACCAAAAGGCCGACGGACAGCTCGAAGATTGGTTCGATTCCCGCGGTCAATCGGACAAGAACACCACCGAAACCGACCAGGAAACGAGCGCCGTTCGCGCCGCCGCCGAAATCGCACAACTCGTCGGATACGGCTGGCTGTCGGACAAAGTTCACGATGAAACCATTCTCTCCCGGCTGGAACGGGCCCTTCAATACGTGTTCGACAAAAGATTCGATAAAGCCCACGGCCTCGTCAGCGGAGCGCACACGGCCGACTGGGGCGACGTGGATATGACTTACGCCGACCAGCGGGCCATCTATGTCGACAAAAACACGCATTGGACGTGCGATATCTATGACCAAGCCCAATTCTTCGGCGCGGCGACGGCGCTGGCCCGGATCCTGGGCGAGTCCGGCGCGGCCGGAAAAGCGTTTGTTTGGACGAAGCGCGCCGCCTCGGTCCGCGAGAGCGCCGACCGCTGGTTATGGCAGGAGGACAAGGGCTATTACCGCGTCCACCTTCATCTCGACTCCCTGCGGCACGATTTCGATGAGGACGCGATGTTCGCCATGGGCGGGAACGCGGAAGCCGCGATCTCCGGCTTGGCGTCCCCCGATCACGTCCGGCGCATCGTCCAAGCGGCGCTCGACCGGCAAAAAAAATTCGGGATATCGACCATTTCTGGAGCTCTCCTCCCTCCCTACCCCAAAGGTTTCTTCAAGCACCCGATGATGGACGACCCGTACGAATACCAGAACGGGGGCCAGTGGGACTGGTTCGGCGCGAAACTCGTCGCCGCGATGTTCACGAACGGCTTCAGCCGCATCGCCAAAGACAAACTCCTCGAAATCGCAAGGAAAGATATCGCGGGCCGGGGGCTTCACGAATGGGATACCCCCGCCGGCCTCGGCCGGGGAAGCGCGTTCTATAGCGGCAGCGCCGGAAGCCTGGCCTATGCGCTGTTCGAGGGATATTTCGGCTTGAGGATGTCCGGCGAAGGGCTGGCCGTCACGCCGCGGCTCGGCGGCGACCAGGCCTCGGTCCAAGCCGTGATTCCGGCCGCGGGAATTTGGGTGACTTACGACTATCGCTGCGACACGGAGAAAGGCACAGTCGTCCTGAGAACGGACAGTAGCATGAACAAACCCGGTACGTTGGGCGTGGTCATCCCGGCCTTCCGGGGCGGGCCGCCGACAGCCAAAGAGATCGGAAAAATCGTCGTCCTGCTAGACGGCCGGAAAACGGCCTTCGACGTTTTTTCTCTGAACGACGACCTCGTCGTCAAGGTCGTCACGGACGTCCGGAACCGGACTTTGGAGGTCCGCTACTTCCGGCCGATCGAATAATATTCGAATCCGAGTTTTCTCACCTCGGCCGGCTTGTAGATGTTCCGGCCGTCGACGATGATCGGGTTGGCCATGAGGGCTTTGACCTTCTTCAGGTCGAGGCCGAGGAATTCTTTCCACTCCGTGCACACGAGCAGCGCGTTCGCGCCCGCGGCCGCCTTGAACGGCGAGGGGCAATACGTGACGCGGGCCTTATCCTCCGGGAAAAGCTCTTTCATGTTGTCCTGCGCCTCGGGGTCATAGAGACGGAGGATCGCCCCTTCGTTCAGGAGCTCTTTGATCAGCTTGATGGCCGGCGCTTCGCGGATATCGTCGGTCTCGGGCTTGAAGGCCAGTCCGAGGATCGCGATTTTCTTGTCCTTGAGGATCCACAGGGCCCGTTTGACCTTATCCACGTACGTCCGGGTCCGGCCGGCATTGATACGGTCGGTCTCCTTGAGGAGGTTCATGTCCACCCCGAGGTCCTCGCCGATCTTGATCAAGGCTTTGAGGTCCTTGGGAAAACACGACCCGCCGAAGCCCAAGCCCGCTTTGAGGAACAGGCTCCCGATCCTCGGGTCGAGGCCCATGCCTTTGGCCACCTGCTCGATGTCGGCGTCCGTCTTTTCGCAGAGGTTCGCCATGAGGTTGATGTAGGAGATCTTCATGGCCAGGAAGGAGTTCGAGGCGTGCTTGATGAGCTCGGCCGTGTCGATGTTCGTGACCACGACCTTGTCCTTAACGCAATCATAAATCCGGACGAGCATGTCGCGCGCCCGGTCGGAGTCGACGCCGATGACGATCCGGTCGGGGCGGAGGAAATCGCCGACGGCCGAGCCCTCGCGGAGGAACTCGGGGTTCGAGGCGACGTCGAATTCGACATTCGATTTCTTGTAGAGCGTGATCGTCCGCTTGATCCACTGCGACGTCTTCACCGGGACCGTGCTCTTTTCGACGACGACCTTGTAGCCGTTCAGGTTTTCGGCGATCATCCGCGAGACCTCTTCGATCTGCGACATATCGGCGCTCCCGTCGTCGCCCTGCGGCGTCCCGACGCAGACGAAGATGACGTCGGCGGCCTGGATCGTGCCGTTCAAGTCGGAGGTGAATTTGATGTTCCCTTTCTTGAGGTTTGTTTTCAGGAGCTTGTCGAGGCCGGGTTCGTAGATCGGGACCTCGCCTTTCGAGATGCGTTTGATCTTATCGGCCATCTTGTCGGCGCCGACCACGGTATGGCCGAATTCGGCCAGGCCGACGGCCGTCACCAGGCCGACATATCCCGTTCCGATGACTGCGATCTTCATGGGGTCCTCCTTGGGTCGCGATACCAGGCGATCGTCTGTTCCAAACCCCGGCGGAAATCGAACCGGGGGTGATAGTTTAACACGGACCGCGCTTTCCCGATGTCCGCGGCCGAATGCCGGATGTCTCCGGGGCGGGGCGGCGTGTAGACGGGCTCGAGCCCGGTGCCGAGGATGCCGTTGATGGTCCGGACGAGCGCGTTCACGCTCAGGCTTTCGGCGGACGCGATATTGAAGACGTCTCCGGCGCCGCCCGTCGTTTCCGCGGCCAGGATGTTGGCCGCCGCGACGTCGCCGACGTAGACGAAGTCCCGCGTCTGCTCGCCGTCGCCGAAGATGACCGGACGCTCCCCGGCCAGCATTTTGACGATGAAGAGCGGAACCGCGGCGGCATATTGGGACCGGGGGTCCTGGCGCGGTCCGTAGACGTTGAAATAACGGAGGCAGACCGTCGGGACTCCGTAGACGGGATAAAAAACCCGGCAATAGGACTCACCGACCCATTTGCTCAGGGCGTAGGGCGAGAGCGGCATCCCGGTCATCTCCTCGCGCTTGGGCAGGCCGGGATGGTCGCCGTAAACGGACGTCGAGGAGGCGAACACGAATTTTTTCGCGCCGGCCTCCTTGGCCGCCCACAAGACGTTGAGCGTTCCGCGGACATTGACGGCATCGGTCTGTAAAGGGTCTTCGATGGAGAGCGGGACGGACGCGAGCGCGGCGAGGTGGAATACGTACGCCGCGCCGGCGGCCGCGCTGCGGCACACCTCGAGGTCCCGGATATCGCCTTCGATGACGTCGACGTGGTCGCGAACGGCGGACAGGTTGTCGTGTTTTCCGGTCGAGAAATTGTCAAGAATCCGGACCCGGAAACCGCGGCGGACGAGCCCTTCGGCGAGATGCGACCCGATGAACCCCGCGCCGCCCGTCACGAGACATGTCATCATGCGACTGACCTTCGGCGAATGCCGCCTCAGTCCAAATACCCCAGCTCTTTCATCCGGGCCAGGACTTTGGCCGCGCAGACCTCGAGCGTCTCCCTCCCTGTTTCGAGCAGGATTTCGGGGTCCACCGGCTCCTCGTAAGGGTCGGAGACCCCGGTAAATTCCTTGATCTGTCCCGCCATCGCTTTCTTATACATGCCCTTGACGTCGCGCTCGATACAGATGTCGATCGGACATTTGGTATAAACCTCGAGAAACGAGCCGATCTCCCGGCGGGCCTGCGCCCGGATGTCGCGAAACGGAGAGATAAACGATGTCAGGACGAAAACGTCGTTTCGCGTCAAAAGCTTCGCCACGAACGTCACCCGGCGGATATTCTCGTTCCGGTCTTCGCGCGAAAACCCGAGGTCGCGGGTCAGGCTCTGGCGGACGATGTCGCCGTCGAGCCGCTCGACCCGATAGCCGCGGTCCTTCAGAATTTCAGCGACGCGGTCGGCGATCGCCGATTTCCCCGAGCAAGGAAGGCCCGTGAACCACAGGGTCACGCCTTTCTGGTCATGTTCGCACATTCGTTCTTTCTCCTGGCGTCAAAGGCCGATGATTTTTCCCCTCATATCGTTCGGGATCGGCAAGCCGAGCTCATGCAGGACGGTCGGCGCGACATCGAGGATGTCGATATCCACCCGGCGGCTCACTTTGGCCTTTGGGTCGTATAGAATATACATCCCCTCCTGGGCGTGAACGGCGTCGTCCGGCCCGGTGTCGTTCTCGAGAAGATATTTCGTTCCCCAGCCCAGCGTCCCGGCCGACCGCCAATACAAGTCGTCGAAATAGACCATGAGGTCGGGATAGTCGCCCCGGACATCGGCGAAATACTCGTTGGGCTTGATGACGTGCGTCGCCCAGGGTTCGCCCTTGGGGCCGCGGACGGACTTGAGCCGGCGGACGAGCGCGTCGCGCTCTTTCTCATAATCCTCGGGCTTGATGACGCCCTGCGGTTCGCGGCCCTCGACGTTCAGGAACAGGCGCGCGTAATACCCGCCCCATCCCCAGACCTTGGTCCGCGGCCAGTCCACGGCCGTCTTTTCGATGCTGGCCCCGCGCTTCGGCGTCTCCTTGAGGACAAGGTCGCCCGCTTCGATGAGCCACTCGTTGACGCAGAACGCGCCTTTCATCCGCTTCGCGCCGTGGTCGGAAATGACCAAAACGACCGTTTCGTGGCCGACGCGTTCCAACAGCCGGCCGATCCGGCCGTCGAGATATTTGTAGTAGTCGATGATGACGTTTTCATATGTGTTGCCGGGCTCGTAGAGATGATGCTCCCGGTCCCAATACTTCCAGAACGCGTGCTGGACGCGGTCTACGCCGATTTCGACGAACATGAAGAGCGTCCAGGGCTTGTGCCGCATGAGATATGCGACGACGTCGAACCGTTTGGCCGTCATCTCATAGATTTCCTTGAGGATCTGGTCGCGGTCCCCGGTCCGGAAAACGACGTCGAAGAGATAAGGGCCGAACGCGGCTTCGATCTCCTGCTTGAGCTCGGGCGGATAGGTGTATTCCTTTTCGCTGTCGGGCGTGATGAAGCACGAAATGAGCTGGCCGGGGACTTTGCGCGGCGGGTAACTCGGGGGGATGCTGACCAAGCAGCTCTGCCCGCCGGCGTCGCCGACGATGTCCCAGACCGCGCGTTCCTTGAACGATTGCGCCGTCGCGATCCACATCTTGTCGTAGGCATACCCCGTCCGATGGCGAAAGCCGTAGAGGCCGAGCCGGCCGGCGTCTTTTCCCGTAGTCATCACCATCCACGCCGGGATCGTGATCGGCGGGTCGGAGCTGCGCATCGCGCCGAAGCGGCCGCCCTTGATCAGCCGGTTGAGGACGGGAAACTGGTCCCTGTGGTCGAAGACGATCTGCGGCGGGGCCGAATCCAAACCGATGATCAACATCTTTCGTTTCATGCTCTTCTCCCGGTCATCGCCCGGTGCCCCGTCCGCCGCGGCGGTCGCGCGGTTAGTCATTGAACGGGTTCTTGAAGTCCATGATGACCTTGGCGACCTCCGGCCGGACGAGCTCCGGCGGCGGATATTCGCCCTTGACCAGCATGTCCCGGATCTTGGTCCCGCTGAACTGGAGCTGGTCGGCCGCCGGATGCGGGCAGATCTTGTCGTTCACCACGGACAGGCATTTCCGGCAATAGTAAAACGAGCGGAAAAACAGGGGGATGATGCCCAGGTCGGGAAATTCCTCGAAGATGTCCTGGGCCGCGTAGGGATGGTAATAGTTTCCGACGCCGGCGTGGTCGCGTCCGATGATGATGTGCGTGCAGCCGAAATTCTTGCGGATGATCGCGTGGAAAATCGCCTCGCGCGGGCCGGCGTAGCGCATCTCCATCATGAGGATCGCCATGACGGCCCGCTCCTTGAGAAAGTAGGTCCTGAGCAATTCCTCATACGAGGCCAGGATGACCTCGTCCCTGTAATCGCCTTTTTTCTTCTTCCCGATCACCGGGTTGATGAAGATGCCGTCGACGAAGGTCAGAGCCGTTTTCTGGACATATTCGTGCCCGATGTGAGGCGTGTTCCGCGTTTGGAATCCGACGATCGTCCGCCAACCTTTTTCCCGGAAAAGGACGCGCGTCTCGCGGGGGGCGAGTTTGTACCGGGCGTGGGGCGTCGGCGTTTCCCGGACGAGGTCGATCTTTCCCGCGAGGAGGACGTCCTTCATGGCCCGGACGCGCGACACGCCCGGATGGGCCCCGTCCGTGGTCTGGAACACTTTGAGAGCCATCTCTTCCTTGTCGTAATCGAATTTGTGGTCGAGATGCAGGACGGCGACGGGGTCGCCGGCTCCCTCGGTTAGAAGAACCTCTTTGCCGGTCTTGAGCCGCGAGGCCGTCTCCCGGTCGACGTCGAGGACGATGGGAATGGTCCAGGCGAGGTCCGACCGGAGGCGCATGTGGCTCAGAACGTTCCGGACCTCGTCCTTGCCCATGAAACCTTCAAGCGGGCTGAACACGCCGGTGGCGATGTTTTCGACATCGCTTACGGATTCGGAAGAAATCGAGATCGAGGGAAAAGAGGCGGCCCGGTCCAGGATTTCTTTTTTCTTGTCTCCGGCAAGAACGCGCTCGACGAGCTTTCCGCCGTGGGGTTGAATCATGCCGCGTCTCCTTGGCGTCGCATCGGGTCAGCCGCGAAGCATCTGTGTTTTCGCCGGTTCACGGGATCGTCAATCGATATAACCCAGCGCTTTGAGGCGTTCCTTGACCTTTTCTTCGTCTTCCTTGCTGAAAACGTCTTCCTTGGGGTCGTCCTTGCTGAGGTTCTCTCTTAGAATCTTCGCGATATAACTTGAAACGGACGTCACATCGGTCCCTTTGATCTTTTCTTCTATTTTTTTATGGAGAGATGTGGGAATCGATACCGCCGTGAATTCCTTGTCCATGGTGTTCTCCTTGGCGCTTGAGCCGTTATCTCGAAAAATTAAAGGTATTTATATACCAGACGCCCGTTTTTTTCAACCCCGAAGAAGCCGGGCTTCACGGCCGGCTTTCCTTGACAACGGCGGCCGACAAGTGTTTATAATGGCCGAAGATGACCGAAGATTCATTCCTCGCCTCCTGATATGGAAAAAATCTCACACCCTATTGCCCGGAAAAACGTCTTTTTCGGCGTTCTCGACCGCAATTTAAAAAAACTCGAGAACCGCCTCGACGTTCGGCTCTCCATTCGGGGCGATTCTCTCATGGTCGACGGCCCCCCCGACAAAGTGGAACGCGCCAAGTTCTATTTCGAGAAAATCCGCGAACTGGAGGAAAAGGGGTATGACCTGAAAGAGGAGGACTTCCACATCGTCCTCGACCTTCTCGACCAGGGCGGGACGAAACCCCTGGAATCCTATTTTCCCTCCGAGCCGCTCAACCTCTCCCGAAAATCGGTTACGCCGAAAAGCCTGAACCAGCAGACCTTTATTCAAAAAATCCGGAGCCACGACGTCGTTTTCGGCATCGGGCCGGCGGGGACGGGAAAAACATACCTGGCCATGGCCATGGCCCTTTCATTCCTTCAGAACAAGCTCGTCGGCCGAATCATCCTCACGCGTCCGGCCGTCGAAGCCGGGGAAAAGCTCGGCTTCCTTCCCGGGGACATGATCCAGAAGATCAACCCCTATCTCCGTCCCTTATATGACGCGCTCTTCGACCTGGTCCAAACCGACCAGGCGGGTCACCTGATCGAAAAAGGCATTATCGAAATCGCCCCCCTGGCCTTCATGCGCGGCCGGACGCTCAACAGCGCGTTCATCATCCTCGACGAGGCCCAGAACACGACGCGGGAGCAGATGAAAATGATCCTGACCCGGGCCGGGTTCGATTCCAAGGTGGTCATCACGGCCGACATCACCCAGATCGACCTGCCGCAGCCGGCCAAATCTGGCGTCCTTCACGCCATCAAAATCCTCTCCCCCATTAAAGAGATCGCTTTCTGCAATTTCGATGACAAGGACGTTGTCCGACATCCCCTGGTCCAGAAGATCATCAAGGCCTACGGGAAAGCCGAAGCGAAAGCGCAGGCTTGACCATGAGCCTCATTTCGTTCAAGAACGTCAAGCTCTTCAAGTCCGCGGGGTTCACCGGCAAGCCCGAGCACGAGCCCGGGGCGCCGCAAAAAGAACCCGGAACGATCCTCAAAGTCTTCCAGAACCCGTTCGTCATCATCGTGCTTTTCTCTCTGGTCCTGGCCGGCGTCCTGTCCTACATCCCGGCGACGAAATCCCTGCCCGAGATCAAGCCCGGCGAAATCGCGACCGCGGACGTCGTCGTCCCGGCCGAAATGACGTTCGAAGACACCGACACGACCGAAAACCGGCAGCGGGAAGCCGTCGCGAACGTATTGCCCGTATATTCCTTCGACCCGGACGTATTCCGCGCCGTCGAAAACAAGGTCCGGGGGTTTTTCACCGCGGGCCGCGAATGGCTCAAGGCCGGGCCCGCCCCGAGAGATTACGTCCAGCTCCAAAAAACAGCGATGGACAAGTTCGGGCTCGAGCTCGGGACGAACGAATTCGCCGCTCTCGAAAAAGAATCCTTCAGCGACGAACTCGAAACCGTCCTGGTCGGGCTGCTCGAGAAATTCTCGTCCCAGGGCGTCATTCTCTCCAGAAGCCTGTTCATCCATAAGGAGAACGAGCGCGGCTTCGCGCTGGTCCGGGGCCAAGAGGGAGAGCAAACGATCCTGCCGTCGGACATTCCGGACGTCAAGGAAGCGAAGGCCAAGCTCATCGCCGAGATCAACTCGCTCGACCTTTCGGCCCGGCGCAAGGGCCTCCTCATCAGCCTCTCGTTCGGTTTTCTGGCCCCGGATATCACGTTCAACAATGCCGAGACCGAAGCCCGGCAAATCCAAGCCCGGGCCGCGGTCGATAAAGTTTTTTATTCTCTGAAGAAAGGCAAGGTCCTGATCCGCAAGGGCGACGAGGCCACTCTCGAAGAAATCAAGCAGATCAAGCTCATCAACCAGACCCTTCGGGTCAAGCCGGCGTGGCTCACCGGCGTCCTCGGCACGTTTCTTCTTTTCGGCCTTCTGCTTCTCACCCTGTGGTTCTATCTCCGGTCGCTGCTCAACCTGCGTCTCGCCTTCAAATATTTCCTGATGATGGGCTTGACCATGGCTCTCAGCCTCGCCGTCTATAAAATGCTTGCCTATCTAGCCGTGTTGATAAACCAGAATACCCGTTTCTTCCTGTTTACGGACGCGGAGAGCGCGAAATACGCATTTCCCTATCAGCTCGGGACCCTTCTCTTCGCCTTTCTGACGTCGAACGCCGTCGCCCTGATCTTCACGGTCCTGAACGGCCTTCTGATCGGATATCTCTTCAACGCCAACTATTTCCTGATGCTTTTCAGCCTCATCGGCGGGCTGGCCGCGATCTACGGCATCAAATATTACGGGCGGCAGAAACGGACCTCCGCCTTGCGGGCGGGGTTTTTCGTCGTCGCCCCGACCAACATCTTCGTCATCGTGACCTTCCACCTGATCCGGGAGCGCTTCGCCGGCGTGGGAACGTTGTCCGCGGATATCCTCATGGGCTTGATCGGAGGCCTGTTCGGCGCGGCCCTGGCCTTCGTTTTCCTTCCTATCTACGAATACGTTTTCCGGTTCGTCACCCAAACCAAGCTCCTCGAACTGACGAATTCGGAATCCGAAATCTTCCGGAAAATGGCCCTCGATGCGCCGGGGTCCTATCATCATTCCCTTCTCGTCGCCTCGCTCGCCGAGCCGGCGGCCGAAGCCATCAAAGTCGACTCCCTGCTCGTCAAGGCCGGCGCGCTTTACCACGACATCGGCAAGATCAAGATGCCCGAGTATTTCATCGAGAACAAGAAAAGACGGGCCGACGTCCACAAAGACCTGACGCCGAGCATGAGCACGCTGGTCATCGTCAACCACGTCAAGGAAGGCATCGAAATCGCCCGGAAAGAAAAGCTGCCCCAGCCCATCCGGGACATCATCGAGCAGCATCACGGGAATTCGCTCGTCCGATACTTCTACCAGAAAGCCAAGGAAAAATATGACCCGGAGATGGAAAAAGTCGGCGAGGAGACTTATCGGTATCCGGGCCCGCCGCCCCAGACGAAGGAAGCCGCGGTCGTCATGCTCGCCGATTCCGTCGAAGCGGCGTCTCGCAGCCTGAAGGTCCACAAGGAAGAGAACCTGAAGCGCGTCATCAAGGACATCTTCGACAACTACCTTCAGGACGGCCAGCTCGACGACTGCGCTTTCTCCCTCCGCGAACTGCGGCTGATCGCCGCCTCGTTTCTTGCGACACTCGAGCGAGTCTATCAGCCGCGCGTCGATTACCCGGGCTTCGAGTTCGAGCCCAAACATAGGAAAAAGCCTGAAAAAGAACCCAGGAACGGCAATGATCGAGGTCCTGAACCGACAGAAGAAACACCCCATTAAGACCGCCCGGTTCGAGCGTCTCCTCCGCGGTCTGGCCGGGCGCTATCGTCTGCCTCGCCCCGAGATCGCTCTCGTCTTCGTCGGCGATGCCGCGATGCGGAAGCTGAACAAGACGTATCGCCGGAAAGACAAAACGACCGATGTTCTGAGCTTTCCGCTCAACGCGAAGGCCCCAGACGGCCGGCTGTACGTGGGCGATATCGTCATCTCCGTTCCCCAGGCCGCGCGGCAGGCGCGCCGGCTGGGTCACGGCCTCGAACGGGAGCTCGGGATCCTGGTCATCCACGGCTTCCTTCATCTTCTCGGATATGGCCACGACGAAGGCCACGAGGACGAAGAGACGGCGGCCCGCGCCCTCTTCCTGAAAGGCTGAAACCGTGTTGGCATCCTGGATCGGGCTTGGATTGAGCGCGTTCGCGGCGTTCATTTTTTCTCTTTTCCACATGACGCTCGAAGCGTTCTCCCGAACCTCTTTGAGCGGCTTCCTCGAAGAACGGAATATGCCCGGCCGGCAGGACTTCGTCCGGAGGTTCGACGAGATCCGGACGGCGGTCGATTTTTGGCGGACGGTCTTTATCATGGCCGGTCTCGTCTATGTCTTCGTGTTGATGCGGCGAGCCGACCTCTGGCCGCTGTGGGTGTTTCTCGGGTTCGTCCTCGTTTATGCCGTCCTGTTCGACGGCCTAGCCCGGTTTCTTGGGACCGTGTTCAAGACCAGGCTCATCCTCTTCTTTCTGCCCTCGGCCCGGCTTCTGCTGGCCCTGGCCGCGCCGCTTCTCGTCCTCTGGCGCTGGATTTGCGCGCGCGGGGATGAAGGCGACAAGAAGGAGGACGACCGGGAAGCCGGCAACGAGGAGATCGAAACGTTCATCGACGAAGCCAAGGAAGACGGCATCATCGAAAAGGGCGAGGGCCAACTCCTCCGAAGCGTCGTCGAGTTCGGCGATGTGGTCGTCCGCGAGATCATGACGCCGCGGGTGGACATCGTCTGCATCCGGCGGGACGCGACGATCCACAAGCTGCGCAATCTCATCATCACCGAAAAATATTCCCGCATCCCCGTCTATAAAGACCGCGTGGATAACACCGACGGCATCGTCATGGCGAAAGACCTCCTCCCCTACTCCGACGCCCGGTTCGACCAAGCTTCGATCGAACCCTTGATCCGGCCGGCCATCTTCGTTCCGGAATCGATGAAGGTCCCGGACCTCCTCAAGGAGCTCCAGCGGGTGAGACAGAAGATGGCCATCGTCGTCGACGAGCACGGCGGCGTCTCGGGACTCGTGACGATGGAAGACGTCGTTGAAGAAATCGTCGGCGAGATCCAGGACGAATACGACACCGAAGAAGCTCAAATCCAGCAGGTCGGGGCGGGCGACTATATCGTTTCGGGAGTCGCCAAAGTCGAAGAGCTCGAAACCCTGTTCGGCCGGGACCTGGCCGGCGAGGATTTCATCACGGCGAGCGGATTGATTACCCACGAGCTCGGCCGCCTCCCCGAAAAGGGGGAACTTCTGAATATCCGCGGCCTGACCGTCGAAGTCCTCGACGTCGACCAGAAACGCATCAAGAAGCTGCGCATCCAGGGGGTCCCGGCGGCCTCGGCGGAAACGGAGTGACCATGCCCCGCGCCAAGACAACGACCGAACCGAAACCGTCCGCCAAGGTCGGCTACGTGGCCCTCGTCGGCCGGCCCAACACCGGCAAGTCCACGCTCCTCAACAAAATCCTAGGCCAGAAAATCGCCATCACCTCGAACAAACCTCAAACGACGCGGATGAGCATTCTCGGCATCCACACGACCGACCGCGGGCAGATTATCTTCGTCGACAATCCGGGGATCCACAGGCCCCTTCACAAGCTGAACAAACGGATGATGAACTTCGTCTATTCCTCGCTCGAGACGTCCGATATTGTCTGCCTGCTCATCGACGCCACAGAAAAGTTCGGCCAGGGCGACGCTTTCGCCCTCGCGATCCTCAAGAACGTCCGGAAGCCGGTCTTCCTCCTCATCAACAAGGTCGACATCGTCAAGAAAGAGAACATCCTGCTGCTCATCGACAAGTACAAGGACCTGATGCCGTTCAAAGAGATCATTCCGATTTCAGCGTTGAAGGGAACGAACCTCGATGTCTTCGTGAAGCTGGTTTACGATAATCTGCCGGTCGCGGAAAAGATCTATTCGGACGACGAGATTTCAGACCAGTCCGAGCGGTTTCTCCTGGCCGAGGTCATCCGGGAAAAAGTCCTCGCCCATGTCGAGCAGGAACTCCCCTGGGCGACAGCCGTCTATATCGAAGAGATCGAACGAAAAGAGCCGAAATCTTATATCAAGGCGAGCATTTTCGTCGAAAAAGACAACCATCGCAAGATCATCATCGGCCGCCACGGCGACCTCATCAAGATGATCGGCACCGAAGCCCGGCGGGAGATCGAGGAGATCTTGGAGGGTCCGGTGTTCCTCGAACTTCAGGTCAAGGTCCGGCCCGAGTGGCGCGATTCGGCCGATGTCCTCGACCTCATCGAGGGGCAGAAAGAGTTTTAATTATAAGCGCGAGCCGCGCGGGGCGGTCGCACCGACTCTTTGTTGACTTTCCCCGGGAAGGATGCGAAAATCTAATCCCTTTTCCCGACGGTGAGTGTAGCTCAATCGGTTAGAGCATCGGACTGTGGATCCGAAGGCTGGGGGTTCAAGTCCCCTCACTCACCCCACTCCGATTTCTTTATAACCCTGCTCAAACCGAAAAACGTGCCGAAAGGCTCCCGCCACGTGAGGCTGCAATCATCGGGCCGGAGCACGACCTTGTCCAGCACGACGCTGAGGATGGCGGCCTTCCCGGCAGAGGAAGAAAATCCCTGGCGACCCCCCGCTAGCTGTCGGCCCCCCCTCGCGGGGAGGGGCGAAGCCCCATCCGGGGCTGAAAATCACTTGACCTGAGCCGGAGAAGGATGGATGATGTTCTGCGTAAGGAGAAAGCGATGAGGCCCCAAAAAAACCCCCAATGGTTCCGGCATGATGAAGGGAATGCGA
>Ga0315289_10003911_pt1 | contig 22428 bp, 23 predicted proteins | sample YL17G11_40_MG_FD_203452 | JGI IMG/M metagenome (GOLD analysis project Ga0315289, IMG submission 203452) | Sediment microbial communities from Yellowstone Lake, YNP, Wyoming, USA - YL17G11_40 | ecosystem: Environmental > Aquatic > Freshwater > Lake > Sediment | place: USA: Wyoming | collected... | reverse complement strand
GTCAGCAAAAACACAAACAAGAAAATGCTTGGATAACCAGAAGGCAAACCCGTAATGCTGACGCTTAGAGCGTCAGATAGGGTTTGCAACAAACAAAAAGGTTAAATCAACATTGTTGATTTATTACATTATTCAATTAAAAAATGAATACATGAAAGAAAAAGTTTATTTAAACCCGGTTCACCAGATCAATTGCAGGAAAGCCATGACTGCAAATGATTTAGCAAAAGAGATGAGCTCTTCAGGGGTCTTCGGCGCAGGAGCCTTAGGCAGGGCAATCGACATCTACGAAAAAATGATTTTGGACAAGGACTGCAGGAAATTCCTTGGCTTTGCCGGGGCACTAGTTCCAGGCGGAATGAAAAACTTGCTTGCAGGATTGATTGAAGAACAATGGGCTGACGTTGTTGTTACCACAGGAGCAAACTTGACTCACGACCTAATTGAAGCCTTAGGCCACAAGCACTTCCAAGGAGAAAGCAATGCAAGCGATGCAGAACTGAACAAGAAAGGCCTGAACAGAATTTATAATTCGCTCATGCCCAAAAAGGTTTACATTGACTTGGAGAAATTCTGCTTCAAAGTGTTTAATGGGCTGCCTCAAAGAAAATTGAGCATCAGAGAATTGCTGCAAAGAATAGGAAAAGAAATTCCAGAAAACAAAAAAAATAAATCAATCCTTCACTCTTGCTGCGAAAAAAAGACTCCGTTATTCTGCCCTGCTTTGGCTGACTCAGGAATTGGATTAATGGTCTGGTCTTACTGCCTTAACCACGAACTGAATATTGACGCTTTCATTGATTTAAAGGAAATGCTTGAATTGTGCTGGCCACAAAAAAAAGACCTTGTATTAGGCGCAGTAATCCTTGGGGGAGGCGTTCCAAAGAATTTCATTGCCCAAAGCTTCCAGTTCTCTCCGCGCAAGGCAATGTATGCAGTTCAAGTCACAACAGACAGGCCTGAGCCAGGCGGAAGCAGTGGAGCAGAATTAAGGGAAGCCATTTCCTGGGGCAAGCTGGATAAAAAAGCAGAATTCCAGGACGTATTCTGCGATGTAACAATTGCTCTCCCATTAATGGTTGCAGCGCTGAAAGAAAGAATAAAATAAAATTTATTTTTTGTTTGAAGGTGCTGTTTCTGATATTACGCCGCCAACCACTGTTGCTATTGTTCCAATTATTGCCCAAATAAATAATATAAAAATTAATAAGATTAAATATGCAATTTCAGAACTGTAAGGGCCTGCAAATGCATTATATTCCATTATCTGTTGTTGATATATGAAAAAAGACGCAATTAATCTAATTGTCTCAATAATAAGTGATACTAATAGCCCCAGATAAAAACCGCCTAAAGCAATGTCTTTAAATGGCCAGCTGTATTTTTTTCTCATTGTATAACCAACCCAAACAAAAACTACTGCTGCAATTAGTGAGCCGCCTATTAAACTAAAAAATAAATACAAAATCAATGATACTACAAAAGGAATCTTTATTATTTTAAAATATTCTTTAGATTTCATTTAATTAATTAAAAGAATTAAGTTGTATTTAAATTCAGCTGTTAAAAAAAGAAAATTGATTTCAGCTCATCAGCTTGATTGCTACTACCACAATAATCAGCACAATGCTTACTCCCACCACAAATTCTGGCGTTAATTTTGGGCCGCCTGTGTCAACATCAAAGAATCGCATTATTCCGATTGCAGAGCTTGGCCCAGAAACCCCAGGGCCTTTCTGATACTTCACCATAAAAAAACACTCTTTTTTGCTTAATTAATTGTTTTAATAATAAACTATTTAAACACTTAAAATTAAAATACTATTGATGCAAAAGAAAAAAACTGAAAAAGGGAATTGGAAATGAAAGAGGAAGCCGTAAGAAGATACATTAAGGACGCAACACACATTGTGATACTGCTCGCCCTGCTTTTCCTGTTGCTTGGAATTCTCACGTGGACGGGAGTAATGAGATGCAATCAAGTGCCTGCATGGTGTGGCATTTATTATGCAATAATGGGAGAGCCTAAAGTTCTCATAGTGTACAGTGGTTCTGGTTTAGGGGATGCATTCGAACTGCAGAGGGCAATGGCTGACCCCCAAAGATTAGGTGTTCACGCCCAAGTAGTAAACGCAAGCAACATCGGATTAGGCAATTTAAAGGAATACCAGTTGGTTATTGTTACCAACGCAAAAAAATTGAGTACAGAGCAGATTAAGACTTTCATTAATTATTACCTGCAGGGGGGAAGGATTGTCTGGACCGGGGATGCAGGAACAGAATTAGCTGAAGGCGATTTTTATGCTTACAAGGACGAACTGCAGGTTGGAGACAAGCATGAGATAATAGGCCCTTGGGCCAGAATGGATGCAAATAATGCAGTAAGGCTGGATTACATGCTTTCAGCTGAATTTCTCTCAACTTACTGCGAGGCAAAAGACTGTACTGGTGGAAGCCCATGGATTGGAAGGCTGAAGAAGACCCCAGGAAAAGAGCACAGGCTGATTGAAGGATTAAGCCCTGACTTTCCATTGTACGGGGACCTGGCTTTGGTAAGGCAGGTTCAAGGAGACAACACAAAAACAATTCTTACAGTAGACGCTTTAGGCGTAATAATCTCCAAAGACGGAGAAGACCTAGGAAAAGAGTTTCCTGTAATAATTACAAGCGGTTTAGGGGAAAGAATAGCATACTATGCAATTCCATTGGAAACTTTGGCTGACAGAAACCAATTCCATTTGCTTGGAAAAATGTATTACGGAATGATCCAATGAAAGTTTAAATATTAATTTAAATGGTATTACATATGCCTAAAAAAGCTAAACCAAAAGGAACAGTTTATGCAATTAATATTAATCCAACAACAATCAAACAAATTTCTATTAGAGAGAGAAAGAATCCAAGAAAAGCAAGACTTGGATTAGTAAATGAATTCAACAGATTAGTTAGAGCAGGTGTTGTTTCAAACCTGAAGTTTGATTCTGATGGCTCTTTATGTGGTTCTGATTTTAGCAGAAAATTGACCGACAAAGAAATAGATCTTGTGAGAAAAATTGTTTTGCTTTCCCAGGAACCTTTTATTAGAAAACAAGGTACCCTGCCAAAAGAAGAAATTTTAGCTAAAAGAATTAACCTTTCTTTATTAGAGCATGAAAGGAAAGGCCAGTTTGTTTTTATTAATCCAGCCATAGAAATGTATATAATGGAAGGAGAAAAACCAGAAGATTTTATATTGAAGTTAGAAATGCTAAATAGAACTAAGCTTGCTGCTTTTAGAAAAAGAATATCAAAATATAATACGCCGGAGGAAATTCAAAGAAACTTACTAAAGCAATTAAGATATTTTGAGTCAGTTTTAAAAGCAAAAAAAATAAAAGAAATGGTTATTTCAGTAGAAAAAGGCGATTGGGATGCGTCTATAACAAAAGTTAAATTAAACGGGAAAGAAGTAATAAGAGAAACAATTGCCAGAGTTCCTTCCGCAGCCGACGTTGTTTTAAGAGTCATTTTAAGAGAAGATGGAAAAATACATTTTGAAGAGCAGACAGATTATTCACAACTTAAAAAAAAGGAAAGCAGATTTTAATAATTAAAATTTTATAATTCAATTAATTTGTCCACCAGAGAAACAGGGCTTGAATCAAAGATTATCTTTGAACTGCTTTTTTTGTCTATGTCTTCCAACAGGATTTTAATTGCCCTTTTTGTTATTCCGCCAGAGCCTTCCAATACCCCAATGTTTTTCCCGAAGTCGTAAAGCAGGGTGAATTCGTTTAATGTTCCTGTCCTGCCGCCAATAATTATTCCTGCATCAACAAATGCAGTGGAAAAAACATTCCTGTATTTCCTGCACACGAAAATATTGTCCTTGTACTCAAATTCCTTCGGCACAAAAATTATCTTGGAGAAGCCCTCTACAGGAAACTTGTCTCTTTTTACGTGGGTTTTCAGGTCAGTTGCAGGCGAGAATCCAATGCACTCCCCTCCAATTTCATTTGCGCCTAAAACCGCATCATAAGGCAGGCCAGGGCAGATTCCCGTGACAACCACGTGTCCTTTCCTTGCAATCTGCCTTCCAATTTCCCTTGCCTTCTCTTTTATCTCAACAGAAATATTCCCTGCAGCAGAACCGTAAACGCCGATTTTCATAATTTCACTTTTTTAATTAAATAACATAAAGGCTCAGTGTTGAGTTCACCGATTTCGTACGGTGGCTCCTAAATACATCGAGGTATTTTCGTTTCACTCAATACCTCATTAATATAACTGGCTCAGTGTTGAGTTAAGTCTTCACCGGCTTGCGCCTCAGAAGGTGTTAACTTCATCATCGCCTACTGTAATGTATAGAGATTATTGATTAAATGTTATGGTTTTGGCTCGTGTTGCTGGGTTATTATTCTTCGGTTTCCACTTTGCCTAATCTTTTTTTGAATTTGGCAATAGAATTATTAAATTTGGGGCGATAGGGGTTTTTTGAAGATTCCCAAAATTTTTTGAACTCTGTGTGGAGTTTGGAAAGCTGGAAGAAAGAGGAAACATCCTTTGCTTCTTCGCCAGTCCCTTTTTTCGTGCGATAGAATTTCAACGCCGCTCTAAAAACAGTAATGGCTGCATTATTTAGTGGATTGCGAACATCAGAACTGTTTTGTTCGTATGAATGACGGAGTCGTTTTTCAGAAGGGCCTGATTCAATGTCTTTTCCGATTTTTTCCCACAAGAAATTAAGAACGAGCCATTTAGCATAAGCTCGTTCAGGATACCCCCGAGCAGCACATTGTACTTCTTTCATTAACCAATATTTTGATAGGTAGAAGGACAATTGTTTCGAACCGAAAATAGACTTATAAAATGGGTCTTCAAATAATCCTTCTTTTCCTTTTCTCACTATTACAGGATCAAATAGGCATGATGCTATTGCTTGGGCCATTTCTTTTTTATCTATTTGAAAATATCCTTGGCCAAGCCACCTTCGTGCTTCAGATTTGCTCATTTTTTTACGGATGTATTGGTATCCTACTTTTCTGAATTCTCTTTCCAAGAAAACTTGGATATAATCATTTGAAACCAAATCAGAAGGGGAGATATAATTCTGCCAATTAGTGGCTCTTACTATGGAATTAACTAATCTATCATAATCTCCATTGTTCTCGAAGTCTTTTGGGATTTTGATAATTTTAACAAGGACGTTCGTGTCTCCTGAATTATTCTCGTTTAAGGTTCTTGTTGTTTGTTGGCCATTAATCACCTGGGCACTGTCTACAATAATAACATCTTCTCCGCCTTGGGTTTCCCGTCTAGCATCGTCGCAAACAATTGTAACCCCGTTGTTATAATACCAAAAGTTGCATGGTTCTTTCTTTATCGTTTCTGAAATAGAATTGTTTATATCCGTAGAGCCCAGATAACCTCGGATATTTTTAGCAAATAGTCTATTTCCTGCTTTCGCAAACATATCGCCGACATCTTTTCCAGAAGCAGAAAATACCCAAGATTCTATTTTAGTTTTTGGGTCAAATCTGTGAATGGCCCCTTCGTGCTGTATTGTGCCTTCGGATATTATCCTAAGTTTAAATTGTGGTATGTTTGCGGGGGCGATTCCTTCTAAATAGCATTTTTCAAATACATCTAAAACTTTCTTTCCAGTAATGACAAAAATGTCAACCGGGCCTTCAGCATCTCTAATCATTGCCCAGACTTCATTAATTATTGTATCCGTACATTTTCCTGTTGTGACATAATATAAGTTCAATTTATACTTCTGGTTTTTAACACGGCTTACAAGTTCCTTCATTTTCCCTAAGGCGATGGGATCTAATTTTGAATAAAACGATTCCAATATTGCTTTATTTTTCCAAGGCATTAGGCCTAATTCTGCAAAAGCAAGGATATCGTTTCTCTTTTCGCTAACTCCTTCTGACGTGTGAAATTTACCTTGTATTATATTGCATTGTTTATGTTTTTCATCGATATAGACTGCATCAATGTTTTTTTCACCGCCTCGCCCACCCTCTTTGCCGGTCAATGAAGATTTTGCAGTTTCTTCGGTGTCTACTAAATAAGCTGATAAGAACCAAAAGACAAAGGCGGAATCGTCTTTAAATGCAGGGTATTTTTTTCTAATTAATGCAATCTCATTCTTTATGTCGCTTAATGTTACTTTAGGTTTCATAATAATTCCTGGGCGTTATCAGTTCTTTCTTTTTTTCAACTGCAAATCAATCAGCTTGTTGATTATGTCATCGTAAGTTTCGCCTTTTTTCCCGATGCTCATCAGCCTGTCGCGTGTTTTCATTTCGAGTTGGATTGTGGTTACTCCGTTTCTGCTCGGCATTTTTCAAAACCTCTTTATAAAGAACAAACTATAGTAACTATTTTTAATCATAGTGCATTAGTTCGTATTTTTTCATTCAAAACTAAAAGTATATTACTGGGGTTGAGGGTCATATAGCCGAATTTTTCTGTGTGAGCCCCAGAAAAGTATATTAAGGGGTTTGCATGAGTGAGAAGCAGAAAAATTTCCTAACCGGTGTTGGGAACAATTGGAGAGGAGAGTGACCAAAATTGGAAATAATTGGAAAGACTGTTTATCCGCTTAAGAATTCGAACACTTTTGTTGTGCTTGAAGTTAAGGGGCGGAGAGGCGAGCAAATCAATCTTGCAGAGCAAGGAATCAACGGTTCGCTGATTTTCTTTCATGAAGCGCCGAAATCAAACATTAACTGTTCTTTTCTGCCTGGTGAGAATGCAGTTGAGTTGGGTGGGATTGAAAGGGAAACCGAGCGGACAATTTACCTGATATTCGGGCCTGTGGGGGCAAAGAGAGATGAGAACAAAGCTTATTCTGAAAAACGGCTATAGGCTTCAAGGCAACATCCTAGAAGAAACCGAGACAAAGATAGTCATCAGTGAAATCAAGCTCGGCCGCACAATAGTAGACAAGAGCAGCATTGCTGCCAGAAGCGACGGAGCTGGTCAGCAATGAGCGCAGAGAATGCAAAGCATTTGAGCAGGGAAGCGATGTGGAACCAATTGCTCTCCATGCAGAGAGATGTCTCAGAATTGAGCCAGAAAATCGCTTCTCATATAGAAAATTTTGACGCCGTTATTGATGAAACCTATTTGGGCAAAACCGCAAAGCTTGCTGATACTGCTTTTGAAATAATCAAGCAGACCGGAAAGTTTACTTCTTTTGATTGCGCCAAGCTGGGTCTGTTTGATTCAACGCAAAAGAAACGCTTGTTCACTGCCTTGAAGCAGCGATACCCTGAAGTCAAGACTGCCATAAGGCAGCATTATGGCGATAAAAGAAAAATCATTGTTGCCTGGCTTGACGAGGAAAAGCTAAACGAAATTGAAAAAAACCCTGCCCAGGAGATTAAGGAATTTGTTCAAGCCAGCAAGCCTTCAAGGGAGCAATTAATCAGCAAGTTTGGCTGGAGCCAGGAAGAGGCAGCAAAAAAGATTGGCGCCTTGGTTGCAGAAAATAAAATCGCCTTATTCAATAATTGCTTTGCATGGATTGGAAAAGAATAAAACAAACCCCCTGCACCTGGTATGTTAAGATGAGCCTGCTAAAGCAAGCGGTGTGAGGAATATATATGTAGTCGAACCCCCTCTACATGGTTACATACATACTTTTTCAAACCCAACTATACTACTACCCAAGCTGACAAACCCCTCTTGCCTGGTTTGTCAATTAACCGCGCAAAACACAAAATGTGGCGAAAAGTGGCCAAAGTAATGTAGCAAACCGCCAAAAAAGTGGCATAGGTTAGGGGGGATGCCTTGAAAGCCAAAAACGCCATAAAACCCAAAGAACAGCACTTTAAGGCCAATTTGAACAAAAAAAGCAATGCCAAATAGGGCGCAAGACCGTCAAAATTTTGACGGGCTGGAAGGGGGGTCAAATTTGGGCCATTAAATTCATGAGGGCTTTGAATGCCATTTGCAGTATTCACAGTTCGCGGCCTTTTTGGGAGGGTTTTTCTGAAGTAAAACCTTTACAGCATCCTTGAATACTTTCTCGCCTCTGGCCGGGTTGGTTTCAATTCTGACGAGTTTTGTGTCAAAAATCACTTCGCCGTTTTCATTTACCTTGTTGGGGTAATAGAACAATAGATAGGAATAGTCTTCTGTTTTGTATCCATTTTTTCTTAAGAGAAAATTGTAAATGTCCAGTTGCAACTCGTAGTGTTTATGGGTGTCGTCTTTCAGTGGAAAGCCTCTTGTCTTGTAATCCAATACAATGAGCTTTTCACCGTCGATCAAGAGGTTGTCTATTGCGCCCCTCAAAACAACGCCGGATTCCTTGTCCTCGTATTGGATGCCTTTCAGGTTGTTGCGCCAAATTTTCAATTTTTCCTTTTCATTGAAAAGATGGCAACCATTCACGCAATCATTTGCCCTTAGCTCCGGTGGCAGTTCTCCCCTTTCCATGAACCTGTCAAAATGCTCCTTCAAAATCCGGTCCATCCCGGAAGGCAATGAAGGAAAAATGCCTGCAGGCCGTTTCATGCCCTCAACCAATGCCAACCAAAAACAACGCGGACACTCCAAAAACAAATTCAAAGACGACGGGGAAAGCTTAAAACTCATCGCTAAGCCTCCACAACGTCAGAATAAGAAGTGTTGATCTCCATCTAGAAATTTCTTTTTGTTTCCTTCTTCGGAAGTTTCTACCATGTAATATTTTATTTCTTGGCCCATCACAAAATATTTCGCTGACAATAATTTTATGAAATTTGTCTTTTGGGAACAACTCTTTTGAAAGTTCAGCTAATTCCCAGTCCTGCTTTTTTGAAGTTACATACTTTTTATACTTTTTTGTGGATGAATAGCCTCGCTTAACAAGCTTTCTTTTAATTCCTAACTCCCAAAGTATTCCTTCAGCATGCGGGAGCAAGAGTGTAATTGAACAAGCATAGTTTCGTTTACCGTGATATTCGAACCCTTCTTTTAAAATGAGATAACGCTCTGGAAATTTTGATTTTATGTCATTTAGGACCGTATTAAGGTTTTCTTTATGGTAAAACCATCTGCTGACCTTGTCTTCGAAACCTTTATTTCCATATTTTTTGTACAATCCATAGCAATAATCACCAAATGAAATAGATCGGTTATTTACAAACCAGCCCCATTCTTTCATGAATTTTCTAAAAGCCGGAGTTCTCATTTCTTTTGCTTTAGCGGTCAATTTCACAAAATCAATTCTATTAAATAAGGGGATAAAACTCTTTTGCCAAGCCTCAATAATTTTCAGCGTGGGCAATAAATTTGATTGTATCGACTCAAGGGCTCTTAATGTTGGTTGCATGGATTGCGAAATAGCATCTATATTGGCGATCATTGGGACCATTGCAATTTGCATCTTTTTTGCAGCTTCCAAAAGCTCTTTTTGTTGTCTATCCAATGCCTCAGTCATTACCTCACACCATTTTCAATGTTCTACTTTTCTGATTTGCTCCAACTGAATTTTATTAATCCCAAATTTACTTCGAACCCGAAAGTGTGCTTGAACTCTTTCTGATTTTCAACAATATTAATCCCTGCCGGAGTTAATCCCCTCAGGATAAAATTCTGAACTCCTTCAACATTTCCTAATGCTAAAATTAACTCTATTGCGCCAATATCCTTGAGATATTTAAGCGCTTTGTCTATTCTTGCGCCATTCCACTTTGTAGTTTCTAACAACTTTTTTGCATCCACATGTTGATCGTCAACATAGCTTTTGTACAAAAAAAGCAAAATTTCGCCAGAATCTTGTTGTATCCCCATTCTCAAACCCCTCCTAGTCGCAAGCTAATAATTATACTTATAACAAATGAAATTATAGAAAAAATCAATGCAGCAATTGAGATCCAAAAAGTTCTTTCATTATTTACGATTCCATCAAGAGTTCTCAATTGTTCTAACCCCTTTGGTGTAATGGCATTAGTTCGGCGTTTATCCGCATCCAAATATTTTTCTTCAAGGGAAAATGTTTCAATGTCCCTGGAAACAAATTCTCTGAATCGACCATTGTCATTCTTTTTTAAATCGTTAATAAACTCCAAATCATTGTTAGCAAAGAAATTCAATGCCTTGTGCAACTTTTTATCAAAATTATTCATCCGCAACACTCTCTTCAACAATCTTTATCTCTTCGGGTGTCAACTCATACAATTTGTAAACCAATTTGTCAATTTCCGCTTCCAGCTTTTTGACTTCGTGTTGCTTTTGGAAGTTTTGTTGGTAATTTGGGTCTTTGGTAATTCTGAGAATATTGTTAACTCGTTCTTCGAGAAGTGTTTGTTGCTTTGTTGTAAATTCTTTGATGGGGAGTGAGTTGAGCTCCCCTGAAGATACATGCGTGTTACTATTTATGTGCCTAAAAATGATATCAAAAAACTTTGAAGATAAAATACCTAAAATAAATTCAACAGAAAATCTCGGGTCTGCCCGTTCTAGGAAATTTGTGTTATTTTCAGAAAATGCGACAAACCCTTGTTGTCTTGGGTCGAATATTGTGGCAATTATTCTCCATTCCTGTTCATCCGCAGTAGTGCGTTGGGTAACAATCGTTGTGGAAGTGATGTTTGGCTTTATCTCTAACGGGCCCAAAATAAATTCCTTACCCTTTCTTTTCTCAGAGTCAGAAAATCGATACCTTTGTATATTTTCTCCCCAAATCAGTCGTATGCTGTTTTTTGTTGGTTTATTTGTAAGCTTTTTTTTAAACAAATCCCATTGAATTTTTCCTGTAGTAAAAACGATTCCTGTTTCTTTGAATGATGTTGTTCTTTTAATCTTGTCAAAAATTGAATATACCTCTTTTTTGTCAGAAAGTAAAAATGCGTCTTCAAATCGGTTATCTAACCAGAGGGCATCATAATCAATGGAAAATACTTGATTGCTTTTTTCAATATCTTCTTTGGTTCTTATTTCAGTAATTTGAACTCTTGAACGTGGGTTTTGAATGCTTGTTTTTTGAAACAGGTAGACTATCACTGCTTGTAAAACATTTTCGAACACATTGTGCCGTTCTGTCACTTTCAAAATTGCTTTAAAGTTCCCATTATTTTTGAAATATTTTCTTAAATTAGTAAAATACTTATCAGCTAACATTGTTTTGGGATTTATAAAAACTAAAAGTCCTTTATCTCTCAAAATATCTCGGATACACTTATGAATGAATAGCCCATAAAGATTTGCTCGGCCACAAATGGAATCTTTATAGTTTTCTCGATATGTTGGGTCATTAATGACGTCATAGGGCGGGTTTCCAATAGCGATATCAAACCCGGGGTTTTGTCTTTGGAATACTTCGGCGAAGTAGAGTTTCCAGAGGAAGAATGGCTTTGACTTGTTTTTCTTGTATTGGGCAAGCTTTTTGATTGCCTCATCGTTGCCCTGCTCTTTCAAAGTTTCCTCAATCAATTCCCACTCAAGCTTGTTAATCTGCCCGGCCTGCTGTTTCTTGCGTTGCCTATTCTGTTCATTGAAAAATTCCTTTTGCAGTTTTCTCAATTCGGAAAGCTTTCTCTGGGATTCCTTGATTCTCTTGTTCAAAGAATCATTAAGGGTCTGCTGTCTGGGTTCCTCTTCAGGCCCTTCCCTCAATTCCTTAAGCTTCTTTTCAAAGGAAGAAAGCTCTTTTTTGATTTCCTTTGAACGGCCGTTATCTGCTATTTTTCCAAGGTTAATCTGACCAAGCTCAAGATAAAGCGCCTTCATTTTACTCTTGATTTGTTCTGCCTCAACAGAAGTGGATTTTTTGGCTTCACCGAGCAGGCGCTCATCAAAAAGCTTTATTCCCTCAAATTCCTCGAGCAGGCTGTTGCCGCACATTATTTTATGGTCAAGATTTGGCAGCGGCTTAATGTTCTTCATGTCTAACTCATCAACAATCAAGGAGAGCCAAAATCGGAGTTTTGCAATGTCAACAGCAGAAGAATCAATATCAACGCCGTACAAGCAGTTTTCGATTGTTTCTCTTTTCAAATCATAACTGATTTTTTCGGTTTTCAAAAAAATCTGGAGAATGGAGCGTGCTTTCACAATTTCATTCATCATTCCAACTGGAAAGGCACCGGAACCAACAGCAGGGTCAACAATCTTGACTTCCTGCAGCAACTTGTCCAATTTCAAAGCATTTTCCTTGATGCTTTTCGGAAGAGTCCTTGATTCAATTATGTCATAAGTTTTGCCATATTTTTTGAGTTGTTCCTGTTCCTTGATTATTTGGTCAAGTGTGAAGTCTCCGAGCTGAACGAATTTTTCAATGTCTGTTCTTGGAATGCCGGAATTTGTTTCAAGGTAGTTGATGAGACTTTGCTGACACATGTAGTGCACTATTTCTCTTGGTGTGTAGTAAGAGCCTTTGGATTTTCTGTCTTTGACTTCCAGCAAATTTTCAAATACCTTTCCAAGCATTTCCGGGTCAATTGCAACCTCTTTTTCCAAAGGCTCGTCTTCTTTTACCGTAAAATTGTATCTGTCAAAAGTGTCAAAAATGTCTGCAAAAATTTTGTTGCCCAAAAATATTTCGGTTCCAACCCAGTCATAATCATTAATTGGCTCGAACAAGCCACCGTTAAGGAAAGGGATTTTGCAGTTGAATCGTGGGTAATAATCTTGATTTGCAGTTCTTTCAATAGCTAATGCGTCATAAAATAATGGCTCTAAAATGTCATTGAAAAAATTGTTGTAAGGTACGATTTCTTTGTTGAAGAGTTTTCTGAGGAAGTTTTTTGGCCCGGAACCCCAGTCATTGAATTGGCCTTTTTCATCCTTGCCTACCCCAAGCCAGCCCTTCTTTTGCAGGAAATAAATGAAAACAATTTGACCCAAGAGCTTTTTTGCAAAGTCAACTGTGGAGATTCCTTTTTCCTCAAAATCAGTTCTCAGCTTGCTGTTTTTTTGCATTATTTTTTCAAGAGACTCTTTTAATTTGTAATAAAGCTCCCGGTATTCAATGAAGAATTCTTTTGTAACGTTTTCAATGCTGAATGCCCTTTCAATTTCTTCAATGCTTGGGTTTACTCTTTCTTCAACCACTAATGGCAGGAATTGTTTTTTACAAGTGTAGTTTGGCTCGTTTCTTCCAACCAGAAAAGAATACCTTTTTGCTGGAGTAAGTTCCTTTACCGGTTTTACTTTTCCCGGTTCTGTTTCCTGCAAGTGGTAATCCATTTTTACGAAAGAGAAGCGCCAATCCTGCGGGTCATCCCCGTAAAAGGCTACGAGGGCAGCGTCTTTTTCGGCATTGCCAAGATATTTGGCTATGAAGTTTCTTTGCATTGTTCTTGCGCGGTCTCTGGAACTGGTTTTTTTGAGTTTGACGGAAAGAATGTCAATGACTCTTTTTGTTTGGTCTTCATAACTGCCTAGCTGGATGTAGGAGTCGATGTATTCTTGGTATTCTTTCCATACTGTCCAGGTTTGGGGTTTGATTTGGAAATCGTTGAATAATTCTTTGATAAAAGTAGAGAATTGCTGGGAGTTGAATTCTTGGTTGAATGTTTTATCCAGCAGTTGAATGGCACTGTTTTTGTCCATTATTGTTTGCCCCCACTAAAGTATTCTGAGAGAATGACCTCTTTTGGGCCTGTTGTATCAGCAGCATTGGCTGCTATTGCTTTTTGGAATAGTTCAGGCGCCATTGTTGATTTTATTTTTGCAAGAATCTTTAATGGGTTTGTGTCGGATTTTATTTGCTTGAGTATTTTTTTGATTGTCATTTTTGGTATTGCCCCGTCTTTGGCAAGAACCAGTACTTCCCGCAAATATTCTTCGTCGTCTTCGGTGAATTCTTGGGCTTTTTGGATTGCTTTTACTGTTTTGATAAACCTCGCTTCGTGGCCGCTTCCCCTCGGCTTTGCCAATTCGTCTGATTCAGCTATGAAAACCCTGTCAAATTCCTTTTTGTTTTGTTCAAGCAGCTTGTAAAATTCTGCGCCCAAAGGTTCTTTTTTAGTACTTGGTTCTGCTTTAAGCGTTTCAGCTGCTTGGAAGAAGTCAAGTTCTTCAACAAGCGCGCCACTGGTTTTGAATATTTTCCTCAGTTTTCCCTTTCTGAAAAAAGTAATCAATTTGTCTGATTCGGTTGTCTTTCTGGCCGTTCTTGCTTTTTTTGGCAATCTCTTTATTCTCTCAAACAATTCTTTGTTTTTGTCCCTTATTTCTCGCAGGTAAATCAGGTATTTTAGTTCAGAGTCTTCTTCCTCGCTTTCGCCAGTAATCAGTTTTTTGGAAGTGAGCTTCATAAACAGGTCGTGGGATTTGATTTCCTCGTCTGTCAATAAGCGGGCGTCATTTCCAAGCATTTCAATGAATGCCTTGATTTTGGCTTCTGCTGCTTCTTTCAAGCTGATGTTTTTGTTTATGGGGCCTGCCGGGAAAAAGTTGTAAGTGTAAATCTTGTCGAATTTTGTGTCAACCCTGTTTATCCTTCCGACTCTTTGCATCATTCTGGTTGGATTCCAGGGAATGTCATAGTTTATTACTGTGTTGGCTCTGTGCAGGTTGACTCCTTCGGATAAAATTTCTGTGGAGAGAAGGATTCTGTAATCGTCTTTTTTGTGTTTTGCTCTTGCGTCAAAGTTTTCTATTATCTTGCTTCTAACAGCTGCCCCGGATTCGCTGGAGAATGCCAGTATTTTGTTCTTGAATTTTGGGTTGAGTTTGCCTTCCAAATACATTGCGGTTTCTTTGGATTCTGTGAAAACGATTATTTTGTTTTTTTGGAGTGTTTTATCTTTTGATAAGAGTTCTGAAAACTTGTCAAGTTTGGGGTCTCTTTTGACGTCTTTCCAGAGTGATTCAATTTCTCCCAGTATTTCAAAGTCGCTTTCCAAGTCTTTTTCAAAGTCCTGCCTGAAGCTTTTTGTTCCATACTTTGATGCTTTTCCTTCTTCGATGAATTTTTGTATTGATTCCGAGTCATCGTTTTCAAGCAGTTCAAAGATTTGGTTTATGTGTTTTTTGCTGACATAAACTGTTCCTTTCTTGTATTCTTCTAGGAATCTTTTGTAAGAGTAAATGAATCTGCCGACTGTTTGCTTGAATGCGAAGAAGCTGCTTTCAAGCCTTTTTAGCATAAGCACTTTCATGAAGCGGCGCATGTTCTTTTGAGATAATTGTTCCGGTTGGGAAATTTCTTCTTTCAGGTAAAGCAATGGGGTGTATCTGGAGTATTTGAATTTGTTGATTATTAAGTCGAGTGTTTTGTTGAAAATTTTGTCCAATCCTTCATCAAAATGATAAAGCACTGGCTGTGGTTCTTCTATGTCAGGGAACTTTAGTTTTTGTTTTGCCAAATCTTTGGTGTAATATTTGGTTATATCGTTTCTTGTCCTTCTAACCATCAGGTATTGCAGAACGTCTTTTCGGATTTCTTCCGAGTTTTCTTTGACAATCTTGAGGTATTCTTCTTTGTCTTTTGACCTGTCAAGCCCTTTAAGCCTGTTTTGAAGCTTGTTAAAATATTTCTCCAAGTCCCTAATTTTTGGGTTTGGAAGCGTGGACCTGTGAGCATTTTGGAATAATTTGATTTGGCTCAAAATGTCTTTTGGGGAATTATTGAGCGGGGTTGCGGAAATCAGGATTACTCTTTTTCCCCTGCAGATAGTGTAAAGCTTTTCATACATTTGGGTTGATTCTGTTCTGAAACGGTGCGCTTCATCTATAAAAACATTTTTGTATTTTTCAGTCCCGCGCTTGATTAATTTGTCAAGCATGCCAAGTGATTCAAAGTTTGTTTGCCTTATGCCGAAGTCAGAGAAAACATTGGGCCAGGAGCCCGGTGTTTCTTTGTCTAGCAGTGTTGGCGGAGCAATTACAAGATTTCTGCCGTCAAGCTGCTGTGCAAGCATTGCCGAAACATAGGTTTTTCCCAATCCAACAACATCAGAGATGAATACCCCGCCGTATTCTTCGAGTTTCATTTTGGCGTCTCTTACTGCATCTTTTTGGTAATCCAAATCCATGAAATTTTCAGGCAGGTATTCTTGGTATATTTCGTCTTTGTCAAGGTTTATTTTTTCTCTTAGGTATTCGTAGAGGAATTTTAGGTAGAGCTCATACGGGGTTATTTGGTCGTTGAGCCATGTTTTTTCTTTGATTGTTTCAACATATTTTTCTGAGACGTCAACAGAATTCTTCCAGAGTTCTTCAAACTTGTTTTTGGCAAACTCATAATCAGACCGGTTTTTCAGCTCAACATTGAATTCAAGATTGTCAATAAGGCCAGCTTGGGTAAAGTTGCTTGAACCGGTAATTATTCTGCCCATGTCCCTGTCGCCTTCTTTGAAAGTCATAATGTAAAGCTTTGCATGAATTCTTTCAGCAGGAAACGCACGGATTTCCATTTTTCCTGACTTGAGCCATTCAATAAATTTGGCTACGCCTCGCTCAGTTTCTTCGGAGTCTTTAGAGGCATTCATTTCCTCAACAACCCTGTTGGAAATTTCCTCTTTTGTTTCCTTGTGGGATAGTTTAAGCATGGTTTGTTCTCTGGCCTGCTGAATCAGGTCGAACGTTTGCCTGTTTGTGCTAATTCCGATAAGTATTCTGATTTTTTCAGTCTTTTCTAGAGGTTGCCAAAGCGCATGAAAGCCGCTCGCATAAAAATAGCCGACAAGGCAATCAAAGAAACGGGTATCTTTAACCAAAGTTCCAAATCGCTTCAATAGCGTGCTGTCCTGCTCGTTTGTTATAAAAGTCAAATCATTCATCCTTGATCGCCTCGACAGCGTGCTCTGGCTTCTTTAGCTGATAAATGCGCTTCCTGGCATCTTTCGGATCAAGCTTGGATTCCAGCCAGCCGAATGTTCTAAGCTTTGATAACACGATGTTGATGGTTTTGTCTTCATTCAAGGCCTTAACCGCATCTGCATAGCTGAATTCCCTTTCCTTAAATGAAGACCATAAAACAGCGTAACGCTTCATGACCCATTTGGGCAACGGCTTAGCCACAAAAACCACTCTTATATTAAATATGCTAACAGTATATGAATTTAACTTTTTGCTAGTCCTATTTTATGAGGGGCTATGCCAATATGGGCATAGATAAGTTGGTCATTTTTAGGATTTTGGAAATGATGTGATGGGTGGGAGTTTGCGAAAATACCGCTTTTTGCTGATTGTATCAGGAGTTGCGCTAATAATCATTGGGATTCTGGCAGGCGTGTTTCTTACCCCTGTTGGGTTAGTTGCATCTATCGCAGGATTGTTAGTGGCTTTTGGCTCTAACATTTTGTCCAACCTTTTGACAAATATTTTCGATGGTTCGAAGACTAATGAATTCTTAAAAATAATAAAAGATACTCAAGATGAGCTAAAGAAATTCCAAACAATTATCAAAGTAAAAAACATTTCGGTAACCGAACTCATAAAACACTACAATGACCCGCTAAATGGTTTGTTGATTCTTCCTTATAATCAAAAAATTGACAAGAAGGATCAGGTGAAATTAGGAAAGAAGTTGACCAAAGAGGAACAACGATTTATTGGAAACAAATTGAGGGAAATGGGTGCGATTGGACTAAATGGCGGGTTTTACTTTCTTCCACCAAAACTTTTTGACCAAAGCGTACGGACAAAAGAACAATTAAATGTATGGCTAAACAAGGAAATACTTTCTAAGGTTCCAAATGAGCTCAGGTATACTATAGTGCTTGCTTCAATTATTGACCTAAAGAATATTGTTGTTGAGCAAAAAAAGGAAAAACCCGAACAATGGGGAGAAACCCTTCTGGACATGATTCCGCCAAATCAACTTTTCGACAGGGAATTTCTTCTAAAGGAAATAAAGAACAAAACTTCAATAAGGGAAATTTTAGACTATGCTTCACCGTCGGTTTTTTGTTCTGAAATTTTAAAACAGAATGAACTCAAAAAGCTTGTTGAAAACCAGAATGCAATATTTGACGAGATAAAGAAAAAAACCGGTGGCACTCCAACATTAGAAACCTATGCGACTATTCAATCTATTGACCTTGAAGAAATATTAAAACCATATTTGACTAATCCAAAGGTTGCGGCAGAGCATATTGTGAAAAGAGCGCAAGAAACTGTAAAAATAATCTGAATGTCGTGGTGCCAAAATGAAAAAAATAGTCGGCATTTTACTGTTACTGGCCCTAATTTTTTTGGTCGTAGGATACTTTGCGCTCATTGGTTTTGCAAACCAAGAATTGAAAACTATTGCCGCCGTTCAAACTAAAGATTTCTTGAGTGATAAAAACAAGGCTCTTGCATTGGCAGACTGGATTCACAGCCCGAACTTTACATTTGGGAAAAGCATTCATGTTCCAGAGCTCGTATTTTTTACTCGTGTGGGGGATTGTGTTGATTTCTCAAACATTTTTGTCATAATGTCAAATTCAATAGGCTTGCCTGCGAGAGTTGTAGCAACTGATGGCGAAGCTCATTCCTGGGTTGAAATATATTCTGATGGAAGATGGATTAATTTGGATCCTTACACTGGAACCGAAAAAAGTTTTGATAATCCTCGCTACTATGTTGATGAATGGACTGATGGCAACTATCACAAAAGGCTCTCTTATGTTTATTGGCAAGATGGCTCCGGTCAGAAGCGTGATTTAACCAAAAAATATGTCGATACTGGACAACTTGTGGTCATGGTTTCTGAAAATGCGCTGCCAGCCAAGACCAGAGTGATTGTAAAGAGCCATCATTTGATGGAAGCAATTCCAAAAGATTACAAGACGCCTTATGTTTCACTTGTTGAGGAAACAAACGAAAGCGGCATTTTTGAAAAGGAATTCGGGCCAAATACGTACACTGTCATTGTTGAAAAAGACATTTTGCCAATATTCTCAGTGGTTGTTTGGCGTGCAGAAAAAGAAATCAGTTTGGAAAAAGGAAGCATTGAAACTGTTACTTTTGACTCAGATTTAAAGTTTGGTTTGCAGGAATATGCATCTTTTACCGTTCTGTTTTTGCTTGAAGTGATTGTACTTGTTTACCTTCTGATTCAATTATATGGAATGATAAAACAAAAGAGGTTCAAAACAAGACTTTAATCGCAGTTACATGAAAGTTAGTGTTTTGCTTACTTTGGTGTAACAACTCATTCCTTGTTTTTGAATCTGAGGATGCCGACGATTACGTATGTTTTTGGGCTTTTGTGGATGTTGCCGACAAGAAAGTATTTTTTCCATTCGTTGTCCTGGAGCCTAAGGTTCTCAAAGACCTTTTTGCAGTGCCCCTCATTGTTTGGGTTTTTTCGCATCCATTCGTAGCAGCCCCATTCAACAGTCTGCTGCTTGTGAACTGGATTCTTGCAAGAGCATTTTGCTGTGCATTCATAAGAAACGTAAGGTTTGAATTTGAATTCATTCTGGTTGATGATATGATAATCCAAATCAAAAATGCTTGTTTGGATTGAAGTGGTTTCATTTTGCTTGACTAATTCAAAGCTGATTATTTTTGGTTCGATGATTCCAAAGCTTTTCCTTTTTTCAATCAAGTCCCCAAGATTGTCCTTTGCAAGCGATTCAACGAGTTTTCTTCTTTCTGCTTGGGGATACTCGCCTTTTTTGCGAATCCATTTGTGGATTCTTTGCCAGTCTTCTTTTGAGTGATAAATTTTCCAAGTGTTTTCTCTGTGGTCTTGTGGATTTGGTTCAACTGTTGCGTCAAAAACATCCCACTGGCGAAGCAGTGTTTTTGGGATTGGGTAAAGCCTGACAAGCCCGTGCTCTTTGGAATAAGCACAAACGCATCGGGAAATCCTGTTGTCTCGCAAGCTGTTGGGAGCGCCTTGGCCGAGAACGACCAAGTCTGTGAGTTCCATCAAATGTGAACAACCTCTTGGTTCAGGAAATCGCTTAATATTCCACGGTGACAAAAATCTTTATTGGCTTCAAAGCACATTAAAGCAATTCTTTTTTTTTCGCCAAGAGCTTTCACTTCATCAATTTTCTGTTTTCTGCTGGGCAAAGAGGCTTTGTATTCTTTAAACAATTCTTTATAGTCTTCGGCAGATTCCAAATTTTTTCTTTTTTCGGATTCAATTCCAAGCTCAGGAATATGCAAGTATGCAATGTTTGCTCTGCTCAAATGTTTTTCTAATTGTTTTTTTGAAAAGCCTTTTTTCATGCTAAAAGCGTTTTTTCTAACATCAACCAGAAGATTAATTTTATTCTGACTCAGTTCATTCAAAAACCCATCAATGGTTTTTCCCTCGTAACCAATCGAACAAATTCCTTTCTCAGAATTATTCCTAATCATTCTGGGCGCGTTACTGTTAACAGTAAATTCGGGGTAGTTGTCATAAACAAATTTTTTAATCTCCTCTTTATTCAAATAAGACTCAATTATTTTATCGACCTCAGAAAGAATTTCGTTATTCGCTTTTAATGTTTCAACCAAAGCAAGGCCTGCAACAGTAAGGCCCAACGGCTTTTCTTCAAACAGCCCTTCTTCTTCCAAAGCAGAAAAGTCCGCATAAATTTCATTAGAAAACGGGCCATACTTGTAAGGAAAGAAATCATAGCCAATTGCTTCAAGTCCAAATTTTTGCCGCAGCAAAAATAGAGTCTTAACTAAATAAGTCTTGGAATCAATACCTTTTTCGCACATCTTTTGGGCGACTTGCAGCAACAGTTTTTGCCTATTATACCTCATCATAAGTATAAAGTTTAAGTCCTTTATAAAGGCTTTTGGGAGAGCGCATTTCCGCTGAAGGCTCACTTGGCCTGAGCTGCCAATATTTTTGCCATTTGTTCCAGGTCAACGCCTTTCTTTTCAAGTTCTTGCGCGATTATTTCTTGCAGCAGATTCAGCTGCTCGGATTTCTTTTCCATTGCTTTCAGCTGCTCAATTTTGATCGGCTTTCCGCACTTGCTGCAGTAATCGTTTTCTTTCATATTTTGGACAGAGCAGAACGGGCAAATCATGGTTTGGGTTGAGAGAGGCTCTTGCTCTTTTTTGTCCGGCTTCCAAAGGCCTTTCTCAATCAAAATTTCTTTTTTGAGGTTTTGGTTTGCGAAGTGAACGTAAACAGAGGGCATATTGCTTTGGTTGCTCCAGCCGTATTTTGCCCTGAGTTTTGCTTCGTTGTAACCTTTAACTGCGTCTTTTGTTGCAGAGCTGTGCCTGAAGCCGTGAGTCCAAACCCGCTTATCAATGCCAGCTGCTTTTGCAATCCACTTGAGTTTCACGTTCAGAGCGTCGCGGGAAATTAGTTTTGTTCCAATCGCTTTCTTGTGGAATCCTCTCGAGGAAAAAGCCAGCCAAATATAATCCTGCAGCTGCTTTGGAATTTGGGATTTCTTTTCTTCGAGTTCTGCAAGCCAGGCTTCAAGGAACGGCTTGCTTTCAACCAGGATAACTTGCCTTTTGCCAGTTTTGCCATTAACCTCAAACTCAAGATAATTCTCGGCAATTTTCAAATCGGATTTTTTCATGTTCAGTAATTCAGAAGCGCGCAGGCCGTACTCCCAAAGAATCGCAATAATGGCCTTGTTGCGGGCGTTCTTTGCAGCATTCAGGATTTTGAGCATTTCTTCTGGCGTGAGGATTTCTTTCCTGAATTTGTCATAGCCGTTACCATTGCCATTTGCTACTTTCATAATCCAACGAACTGCTTCCGGCGGAGTCTCATCATTCTCTTTTCCAAAAAGCCATTTGTAAAACATTTTGACAGCCGCCTTATACTGCCATAAAGTGCTTTCGCTGTAGGATTCTATCGGAATTGTTACAATAGGCCCGCACCTTGTTTTCAAAACCTTGTCTTTTGGCTTGAGGTTGTTGAAAAAGGAAACCATTTCGCTCTTTGGGATGTCTTCAAACTTTTTGTCCTTGAAGTGCTCGCCTAATTCAATGAGAATGCGCAAGACATAGGTGTAGCTTGTCTTTTTGATGCCCTGGGCGACCTTTTCGTTGTAGAATTCGAGTGCCTTGCTTTTGTTGTAAGGCAGCATGCCAGAATTATTGAGCCTGTTGAGCGTGTGGTTCAGGTTGTACTCATCTTTTGTTACCATAGATACTATAGTGCTGCTATCTCTTTTTAAACTCTACTGTAATGCCTATACATTACTATAGTGGCTGACTTCATCATTGCCTGAAAAAGGGTAGGCGATAACACCATAAAAGAATATTGTTATGTTTCATCCTTTGCTGTGATTTTGTAGTGTTTATACGAACTAATTTTGAATTGAAGCAAAATTGGCTTAGAATCACAAAATTACATTTTTGTCCAAAAATCCAAAAAATGTCCGAAAGTTTGGACAGCAAGCTATGCCAAAAAATCTTGCTTTTATCAGCTTACTGTTAGCGTTGAAGCAATTCTCTTTTTTTAATGAAGCGGTCAGCAAGAATTCTAACGCTTTTTAGCGTTTGATGAATTGCGGTATAGACCGCTTTTAACTGTTTCTGTTTTTCCTCCATATAACGTCAGCCGACACACGCAGCTGACGCAGG
>Ga0315289_10003910_pt1 | contig 22429 bp, 20 predicted proteins | sample YL17G11_40_MG_FD_203452 | JGI IMG/M metagenome (GOLD analysis project Ga0315289, IMG submission 203452) | Sediment microbial communities from Yellowstone Lake, YNP, Wyoming, USA - YL17G11_40 | ecosystem: Environmental > Aquatic > Freshwater > Lake > Sediment | place: USA: Wyoming | collected... | reverse complement strand
CTCGAGCGTGTCCTTCTTTCCCACCGTATGATACACGCCGTTCAAAGGCAGCACGACGAGCTGCTGGCCCAGGCGCAGAAGGTCAGGGTTCTGCTCCATGTTGTTGGCCCACACCAGGGTTTCGGCAGCCAGGCCATATTTCTGGGCGAGCGCATAGAGGGTGTCGCCAGCCGCTACTGTATGCGTGACCACGTCGATGCGCGGTCGCTCTGGGATCAGCGTGAAGGGCACCGCCTCGCGCTGCAAGGCAATTGCCTCTGAAGCCGCGCCGGCCTCGAGCGCGTCTGGCGAGAGGTCCTCTTGAGGCAGCACGGCTTCCGGTGCGCGGGTCGGGGCAATGTCCCACCCAGGCAACTCGAGCCGGCTGATGACAAGAACCAGCACGGCCACAAGAATCAGGATCAGGTGAGACGCTACCCGGACCAGTGAGGTTGTGCCGTCGGGCCCGCGCTGGGCCAGAAGTGCCAGAGCGGCGCGCCAAAACCGGTATCCCGGCCCCCACTCATCGGGAGCGACCACCGAAGGCACGTTGCCCAAAGGTTCATCGCGCATAGCGACCCTAGATGTTCTGTGCCAGCGTTTCGAGGAAGGCCTTGTTGTTGCGGGTGCGCCGCAGCCGTTCCAGCACTGGCTCAAGGGGGTCCTCGCCGGTCTGCCGCAGCATGTCGATCATCCGGCGCAGCGTCCATACCTTCTGTAGGGTGTCTGCGCTCAATAGCAGCTCTTCGCGGCGGGTGCCGGACCGTACGATGTCGAACGCGGGGAAGATGCGGCGGTCTGCCAGCCGTCGTTCCAGGTGCAGCTCCAGGTTGCCGGTGCCCTTGAACTCCTCGTAGATCACATCGTCCATCCGGCTGCCCGTGTCTACCAGGCAGGTGGCGATGATGGTCAGGCTGCCGCCTTCCTCAATCTTGCGAGCAGCGCCGAAGAAGTTCTTCGGCGGGTACAGTGCGGCCGGGTCAATGCCGCCGGAGAGGGTCCGGCCTGATGCGGGCACGGTCAGGTTGTAGGCACGGGTCAGGCGGGTGATCGAGTCCAGCAGGATAACCACGTCCCGCTCGGCTTCCACCAGGCGCTTGGCCCTCTCCAGGCCCATCTCGGCCACACGCACGTGGGATTGGACCGGCTCATCAAACGTCGAGCTGAGGACCTCGGCTTCCACTGAGCGGTCCATGTCCGTAACCTCTTCGGGCCGCTCACCGATCAACAGCACCATCAGGATCACGTCCGGAAAGTTCTCGGAAAGGCCATTAGCGATCTGCTTCAGGATGGTCGTCTTGCCGGCCTTCGGCGGAGATACGATCAGCCCACGCTGCCCGCGCCCGATGGGAACGACCATATCGATAAGTCGCGTTGCCAGGATCGAGGGCTGGGTCTCCAGCGTCAGGTGTTGGTTCGGGAAGATGGGGGTCAGTTCCTCGAACTTCGGCCTGCGCTTCGCCACTTCCGGGTCCAACCCGTTGACGGCCTCAACCTTCAGCAGCCCGAAGTACTTCTCTGATTCTTTGGGAGGACGCACCTGGCCCACCACGAGGTCACCCGTCCGCAGGCCAAAGCGCCTGATCTGGCTCTGCGAGATGTATACGTCGTCAGGGCCCGGGTTCATCTGCTTGTCGGAGCGCAAGAACCCGATACCGTCCTGGATGATTTCCAGGGTTCCTCCCCCGAAAATGAGCCCTTGAGCCTCGGTGTCCGCCTTCAGGAGCCGCATGATCAGATCGTACTTCTTCAGGCGGGTGTAGCCCGAAAGGGACATCGAGCGGGCCAGCTCCTGCAGGTCACTGAGGGTCTTGCCTTCGAGTTCAGAGATGTTCATTATTCACTCCCGCCCGCCTAGCGGACGCAGTACGCGGCGGCAGGCATCTGTAGCATGATTGCCTGCGCACCCCTATTCATAGCGATATGGACCATTGGGCAATCAAACGCGAAGCTGCCCCACGCACGCGAGCGCCCTTGAGATGGTGCAGATGCGGTGTAAGCGTTTCTGAATGGGCTGTATCAACGATCCGCGCGACCAGCAGTCATCGCACTGGGACTGTCATGTTGCAGGAAAGCGCATAACAGAGGATAAGTCCCGGACACATTCACATCGGGATGCCCCGCCTGCCCATCTTTATGAGATCGGCGGACTTGAGATGAGCTACGATGCCGCAACCAAACAAAGAAGGAAAGGTGGGGAAATCTTCATGGATTCTACTATTCCCGTTCAGTATAGCACAGGTCGCGTGGGGCGTCAAATGGACAAACGAGGTCACATGGTCACGATGGCGACAGGACCGTTGCTTTGGCGTCGGCCTCCCTGGCCACCCGGGCGCCCTCTTCTTGGTTCACACGGGTTAAAAGCGCCGCCCCTACCACGAAGAAAACCACCAACGAGATGATACTTAGCCGGCTCGTCCCCATCAACTGACCAACGACAGCGAACACCAGCGGTCCCAGCAGGCCTGCGAACTTGGAGCTCATGTCATAGAAGCCATAGAACTCCGCGGTCTGCGTCTTGGGCACCATGCTGCCGAAGAGGGAACGGCTCAGCGCCTGGCCGCCGCCCTGCACCAGCCCCACCATTGTGGCCAGCAGCCAGAACTCAACCGCGGTATGCATGAAATAGCCCCAGATGGCAACCAGCGCGTACACCGCCAGCGCAAGCAAAATGGCATTTCTGGCATTTATCCGCCTGGCAAGCCCTGCAAAGGCCCACCGGCCAATCAGATAGGAGAACAGCAACGCAAGGACCTGGTTAGCGACCACGGCAACAACGGCGACCGGACCGCTCGTGATCCCCAGTCGGGGCACCGTGATGCCGATGAGCGGGATGGTGACGGCGTTGTACAGCACCACGCTCAGGAAAAACGACTGCCGCGGGTCATCACGGCGCGGCAGCCGGCCGAAGAGCAATGAGAAGGGGATGCCGACGAACTGGGTCAACAACAAGGCCCCAATCAGGTCGATCTGCCCGATGCCGATCTCCGCGCCGTAGATCGTCGCCATCTTGATGATGGTGCCGATGCCGTCATTGTAGATCCAGAAGGCGACGATGAAGATGAGCAACTGGCGGTAGAGTCGCAGCTCTTTGAAAGTGCGCACCAATCGCTCGAACCCGCCGGCCAGTGGGTTGACCATCACCTCCGACTGAAGGCGCGCGCGGGGCGGCTCTGGCACATGCCGGAAAAGAGGAATCGAGAAGACGGCCCACCAGATGCCCACGCTCATCAAGCTGAGCCGGGAGGCCATCTCGGTGCCCGAGACGCCGAAGCGCGCACCCAGGGCGGTGATGCCGAAGACGCCAGGCATCATATCCACAGGATGTTCAGGGCGAGAAGCAGGCCACCGCCCAGGTAACCCATGGCATATCCGCGGGCCGAAACCATATCGATCTCGTCCGGCTTGGCTACGTGGGGCAGGAGCGAATCGTAGAAAACGATCGATCCGGAAAAGCCGATCTCGCCCACCACATAGAGGATCGACGCCAGAAGCCAGTCTCCCGTGCTGATGAACACCATCAAGCACGCGGCCAGAATGCCGGGTATGGCAAACGCCGCCAGGAAGCGTTTCTTGGAGCCGCTGTAGTCTGCGGTGGCGCCGAGAACAGGCGCCGCTAACGCCACCAACAGCATCCCGATAGTCTGGGTGTAACCCCAATGGATCGAGGCCTGGACGGGGCTTAGATGGCCCTTGGCCGCCACAGCGCTATAGAACGTGGGCAGGACGGCTGCCATGGTGGTCGTGGCGAAGGCGGAGTTGGCCCAATCGTACATAACCCAGGCACGAACGGGCCGGCGGGCGGCAGGAAGATCGATCATAGCGGCTCCTGATCGGTGCAAACGCTTCTATGATCCTACAACGAAGAGCGCAAAATAGGTGACGACGGGAAACACGAACAACAGGCTGTCAATGCGATCGAGCATTCCGCCATGCCCAGGGATCAGGTTGCCGCTGTCTTTCACACCGGCTTGCCGCTTAAACAACGATACGGCCAGATCCCCCGCCGGGGTTGCCAGGGCAGCCAGGATCCCGAGCAAAAGCCCCCACCAAAGCGGCAACTTCAACAACCAGTAACCCATCAGCACAGCCACGATGATCCCGGCGATACTCCCGCCGATAAGCCCTTCCCAGGTCTTCTTTGGGCTGAGGCGCGGCCACCACTTGTGCCTGCCCCACGCGCGACCGGCGAAGAAGGCTGCAGCATCAAAGGTCCAGGCGACGGTGAGGGCCAGCAGAACCCACAGGAATCCGTCGCGCCGTTCACGCAGGGTCACGAAGTGGCTGAGTGTGAAGCCGAGATAGAGAGCGCCCGCCAATGACATTCCCCAATCGAGGGTCGGATGTTCGCTGCGCAGGCAGAGCGCCCAGACCAACGACAGCATGATGGTCAGGGCAAGCAGCGGTGGAAACAGAGCAATCTCCTTCGGCAAGCCAGATTCCTGGACAAACGCAGCGCCGATCGCTCCCACCACGAAGAAATAACCGAGGGCTTGATTGATGCGTAGCGTGTTCTGGCGGAGCAGAAGCGCCATCTCGCGCCAAGACAGAACGCCGACGAGTATGACCGCGGCGAGCCAGGGAAGCCCACCCAGGTAAACGAGCGCGAGGATGACGGGGAGCAGGATGAGAGCGGTGAGGACACGAGTGCGCAGCACAGGGTTCTCCGTCGGTGATACAAGTTGTGCGGACTCGCTGGCGTTTGCTGCGTTGAACCAGCCCGGTGCTAGCTTGCCGTCTCCGGGGTCGGCACCCGGCCGAAGCGACGCTCGCGCTGGCTATATTCGCGGAGCGCCGCGGCCAGCTCGGCCTCATCAAAATCGGGCCAGTACGTGGGCGTGGCGTAATACTCGGCGTAAGCCGCCTGCCAAAGGAGGAAATTGCTCAAACGAAACTCTCCGCCGGTGCGCACGATCAGATCCGGATCAGGAAGCCCACCGGTGTAGAGATACTGCGAAATCAACTCCTCCGTCACCTCCCCAGGACGGCGCTCGTCCTGCATGATGTGACGGACGGCGTCAACGATCTCGGCGCGACCGCCGTAGTTCCAGGCCACGTTCAGGATGATGCGGTCATTATCACATGTCAGAGCGATAGCATCCTGGATCTGCTTCTGCAGATGCGGCTGGATCCCTTCGAGCCTGCCGCTATGACGGATGCACACGCCAGATTCATGCAGCGCCTTTGATTCCCGCTTAATGACCTGGCCCAGCAAGTGCATCAAACCGGCCACCTCTTCGGGCGGGCGCGCCCAATTCTCCGTGGAGAAGGCGTAAATCGAGAGGACCTTGATGCCGAACTCAGTAACCGCGTGCAGGATGCGCCGGATATTCTCTGTGCCGGCCTTGTGGCCGGCCATCCTGGGCAGACCACGCTCCTGCGCCCAACGGCCGTTGCCGTCCATGATGATGCCGAGGTGATAGGGCACTCGGGTAATGCCCGGATAGCGCTCCCCTAACGGCACATTCTGGGTCATCTGGTTTCCTGTCCCCTGGCCCCCTGGCCGGGAAAAGAGGGGCCAGGGGACCCCAACCCCTCCACGTTACCGCAACCCTTAGACTTCCATGATCTCGGCTTCTTTGGCCTTGCCGATCTCGTCAAACTGCCTGATGAAGTCATCGGTGAGCTTCTGGGCTTCTTCTCGACCGTCGTAAAGCTCATCCTCGCTGATCAGTTTTTCCTTTTCCATCTCCCGAAGCATGTCGATCGCATCCCGCCGGATGTTCCGGGCAGCGACGCGCGCTTCCTCAACCCGCTTCGCCACCATCCTGCTCAGGTCGCGACGGCGTTCTTCCGTGAGCTGTGGGATGATGAGCCGGATCACCTGGCCATCATTGGTGGGGTTCAGGCCCAGGTCCGACTTGAGGATACCCTTCTCGATGATCCCGATGGTGTTCTTATCCCACGGACGGATCATCAACATGCGGGGTTCCGGCGCGGAGATGCCGGCAAGCTGGTTGAGAGGGGTCGGAGTACCGTAGTATTCCACCGGAAGGCGTTCCACCAGGGCAGGCGAAGCCCGGCCTGTTCGGATGGCACGCAGATCACTGTGAAGCGCCTCACCGGTCTTCTCCATGTGATCCCTGGCGTCTTGCATCACTTCCTTGAGCACGGCGCGCCCTCCTCGTTCGCTGTCAGGGGCCGACCAGGGTGCCAACGGGCTCGCCCAGCACAGCGCTTTCCAGGCTGTTCGGCTGCCACAGGTCGAGCACGATGATCGGCATATCATTGTCCATGCAGAGTGTCAAGGCAGTGCTGTCCATCACGCCCACTCGCATGTTGAGCGCCTGGATGTACGACAGCCGGTCGAAGCGCTTGGCGTCTGGGCAGCGCTTGGGATCCTTGTCGTAAATACCGTCTACCTTGGTCGCCTTGATGAGGACTTCGGCGTTGATCTCCATGGCGCGCAACGCGGCCGCAGTATCCGTGGAAAAGTACGGGTTGCCGGTGCCCGCGCCCAGCAGGACCGTCCGCCCCTTCTCCATGTGCCGAATAGCCCGACCGCGGATATAGGGTTCCGCCACGGCCTGCATGGCTATCGCCGTTTGAACGCGCGGTTCGACACCCGCGCGAAGGAGGGCGTCGGCGAGCGCCAGCGCGTTCATGACGGTCGCGAGCATCCCCATATGGTCGGAGATCGCGCGCTCCATGCCGTGCGCCAGACCGTCTCTGCCACGCCAGAGGTTGCCCGCGCCGATGACGATGGCAACCTCTGCGCCCATATCGCGCAGGTGCCGCACTCTTCCCGCTACCAGGTCGGCTTGATCGGGGTTGATGCCAAAACCGCCCTCGCCTGCGAGGGCTTCACCCCCCAGCTTGAGCAGCACCCGGCTATAGCGGAGCGTGCTCATGGCGTCTCAGCCACCCTCTCCTTGCAGTCGAGGGCCTCCCACTTCCAGGCAAGCGAACCGGCGTACTACGATGTTCTCGCCCAACTGGCCGATGGCCGAAGTGATCAAGTCTTTGATCTTGATGCTTTCGTCCCTGATGAAGGGCTGTTCCAGCAGGCAGTTTTCCATGTAGAACTTGGCTAGCTTGCCCTCGACGATCTTCTCAACGATCGCAGCGGGCTTGCCAGCGGTGTCGCCGCCCGGTGACAGGTGACTTTCCCGTTCCTTTTGGACCACCTCAGCCGGCACGTCCTCCATACGCACGTAAGCAGGTCGCGCGGCCACGATTTGCATCGCCAGGTCTTTGGAAAGTGTCTGGAACTGCGGGGTACGGGCCACAAAGTCGGTCTCGCAGTTGAGCTCGACCATCGCGGCCACTTTGCTGCCCGTGTGGATGTAGCTACCGATCAACCCCTCGTGCGCCACTCGTTCAGCCTTCTTCGCGGCGGCGGCCAGGGCCTTCTCTTGTAGCAAAGCCGTCGCCTTTTCAAAGTTGCCGTCTGTTGCTTCCAATGCCTTGCGACAATCCATCACACCGGCGCCGGTGGCCTGCCGCAGGTCTTTCACCATTGATGCTGTGATCTCCACGAATAACTCCTTGACGTACCCAGGGAATGCGATATATGGGCCCTATCGTGTCACGGCTGAGGCTACTTCGCCTCTTCGTCGAGCTGATCCAACCCTTCGGCCAGCTTGGCCAGGATGGATGGCCCCAGATACTCGTCGGGCGCGCCCTCCTCTGGCTCGGCAGCCGGCTCCGGCTTGACCTCTTCGATCTCCTCGGTTTCGTAGGCCTCAGGCTGTGCCGCCGCCCGGTCCGCTTCATCAACCGTCCGGAGCTCCAGACCCTCCAACACGGCGTCGGCGACCTTGCCAGTCATCAATTTGATAGCCCGGATCGCATCGTCGTTGGACGGGATAGGATAGTCGATCGGGTCCGGGTCAGTGTTCGTGTCTACCATCGCCACAACGGGGATATGCAGCTTGTTGGCTTCAGTAACGGCCAAGGACTCGCGCTGGACATCAACGATGAAGATGATGTCGGGCGCATGGGTCATGGTGCGCAGGCCACCGATGCGGTAATGCAGGCGGATGAGCTCGTGCCTCAACAGCAACGCCTCCTTCTTCGGAAGGCGATCGAGCTCGCCGCGCGCGTCGCGCCGCTCGAGATCTGTCATGTAGTCGACACGCTGGCGGATGGTGCGGAAGTTAGTGAGCGTTCCACCCAGCCAGCGAGAGACGACGAAAGGCATGTTGCACCGCTCGGCTTCCAGGCGAATGGTCTCCTGCGCCTGCTTCTTCGTGCCAACGAAGAGCACCAGACCGCCGGCGCGCACCGTATCGCGAACAACGCCGTAGGATGCATTCACCTGGCGCATGGTCTGCTGAAGGTCGATAATGTGAATGCCATTGCGCTCGGTAAAGATGAATGAGCGCATTTTGGGATGCCAGCGGCGCGTCCGGTGTCCGAAGTGAACACCGGCCTCAAGCAACGATTTCATCGAGACGACAGACACGGCACAGTTCTCCTTTTCCGTTTGAGCTTCCGCCTGCCTTGTTGCCCGATCGGAACGGGCTCGCTGGGACCCTGGTGGGCACGGCCAGCGTAAGTCACAGGCGTGTAGAATATGGGCTCACTGCCCAAAGAAATATCATATCACACAGGGCGCAGGCGGGCAAGTTGTGAGGCGATATTGTGTGTGCTATACTCGACCCAGGCTGTCTATCTAGGCGTCTGACCTGGGCTGTTGTGCTTGTCAGGGGCTACGCAAAGGAATCCGGAGATACCCTGGGCATGATGATATCCGAAGACCTGCTACAGATCCTGAGATGTCCCGCCTGTGTGAGTGGGCCGGATCGCCGGCCGGGAGAAGACCCGGGTCGGCTGGAGCTGGCACGCGATTGCTGGCTGGTGTGCACAGAGCCCGCGTGTGGCCGGAAGTATCCCATTGTGGACGATATCCCGGTGATGTTTGTCAAGACGGGTGACCGGTTTGCGCGCATACCCGTTGCCGACCTGCCCGTGCCGCCCCCCAAGGATGTGGTGGACTGAGCGTCGGACGGCTCTCATACATCAGCCTCCGCCCGCCCCTGGGTCTCGTCCCGCAATGTAGCGGGATCAGTCTTCGCGGGCGCCGCGTCTGGTGACTGGCCCCTGCGGGCATCCTGCCACTCCAACGGTTTCTGTTTCACCACGCGGAATAAGTCAAAATCCTTGGCGACGAATGTCTGCGGGAAGATCGGCACTGCTTCGTCCAGAATGGCTCGGCCTGGGTAGCGGCGCGAGATGTGGTGGAGCACCAGGTGCTGCACTCCGGCCTCGCGGGCGAGCCAGGCTGCCTGCCCGGCTGTGAGGTGCCCAAAGGCGGCGGCCACGTCTGCCTCCTCCGCCGTGTAGGTCGCCTCGATCACGAGCAGATCTGCTCCTGCAACGTCGTCGACCAGGTTGTCCACCCTGCCTGCATCCCCCACAAACGCCACCCGAGCCCCAGCAATGGGTGGCCCCAAGACATCGTCGGGCAACACGGTACGCCCGTCAGGAAGCGAGACGGCTAAGCCGTTCACGAGATCGCGCCGGATAGGGCCTGCCGGGACGCCGAGTGCCTCGGCTTTGCCTGCCTGGAAGGTACGTCTCGACTTCTCCTCAAAACTGAACCCGAATGCTTCGGTCCGCCGGTGCTCCACCGGAAAGGCCCGAAGCCGGAACACGTCGTCCTCGAGCAAGATCCCTGGCTCGATCACGTGGTAGTCGATGTGCAGGCGCTCTTCAGATGTCGTAAAGACGACGCGCATCAGTTCGCGTACGCGTTGCAGAGCCCAGGCGCCGCCGTAGATCTCCATCTCCTCGATGGCTTCCCACCGCCCGAAGGTCGATGCCAGCCCGCCCAAGCCCAGGATGTGATCGAGGTGACCGTGGGTCAGCAGGACGCGGTTCAGCCGTTTGAAGCCGAGACCGCTACGGAGGACCTGCCGTTGGGTGCCCTCGCCGCAATCAATCAGAAAGCGATACTCCCGGTGAAGCATGACCGCCGAGGACAAGCCACGTTGTACGGACGGCGCAGAGGCCGCGGTTCCAAGAAAGGTCAGCTCGAACATCGCAAAGGCCCCATTCAGCCCTGCAGCCACGCCCTGATGAGTGGCGCCAGCAGGTTGATTGCGCCGGCGCCAGCCAATGCCACCACGGTTGCTTTCAAGACATTCCCTGCCCACGTGGCCGCCAGGAACCGCCACATTGGGATGCGCAGTGCGCCAGCGGTCAGCCCTGCCACGTCAGCCAACGGATTCGGGATCAGGCTCATCGCGAAGATCACCCAGAGCCCATAGCGCTGCATCCAGCCCACAACCCGGCCGTAGAACGCTCGGTTTTCAACGACGCCTCGCCCGCTGAAACCCGCCAGGTACCCCGTCAGCTCACCGAATGCGGCTCCGCTGCCGAAGGCCAGACCTACCAGGAGCGGCGCAAAGGTACTACCCGAGGCGAAGGCCAGGGCAAGGCCCGGCATCGGCAGGAGCACCGTTGCACTGCCGATGGCGCCGATCACAAAGAGCCCCGCGTACCCATAGGCAGCTAGCGCTGCCAGATGGGAACGGAAGGCCAGGATGCCGGCCGAGATAGCGATGACCAACAGGAGGGCTGCAGCGCGCATAGCTGGCGTGTCGCGGCGAACCTGGGGCATCGCTGGGGCAGGACTGCCCCCCTCGCCACCGTCGCCTGCTTCCCCCTCCCTGCGGTCGAGGGCTTCCGGGCTTTCGGCAAGCCGCTCTTCGAACTCCTGCGGCTTCGGGTCGGCTGACGCTTCGACGCCCATCTCAGTCCGCGCGGATAGCTATGGAGAGGATGACGTCTCCCTGCTCGATGGCATCGACGACTTCCTGCCCGCTGGTCACATGCCCGAAAACCGAGTGCTTGCCATCCAGCCAAGGGGTCGGTACATGCGTGATGAAGAATTGGCTGCCGTTGGTGTTCGGGCCGGCATTGGCCATCGAAAGCACCCCGGGGCGATCGTGTTTCAGCTTCGGGTCGAACTCGTCCTTGAAGGTATAGCCCGACCCCCCACGACCGGTGCCAGCAGGGTCGCCGCCCTGGATCATGAAGTCCTTGATGACCCGATGAAACGTCACCCCATCGTAGAAACCATCTTCCGCCAGGCACACGAAGTTGTTGACTGTGCGTGGCGCCTGGGTTGCGTGGAGCCTGATGACGATAGACCCCCGGTTTGTCTCGATGGTCGCAGTGCACTGCTTCTTCAGGTCAATCTTCATCTCGAACGGCTTTGAGTAACGGGCAGGCATGAAACGTCCTTTCACTTCGTGCTGATATCGATGCGCTTGATCTGGTCACCTACAGCGATCTTGTCCGCGACGTCCATGCCCTCGACCACATTGCCGAAGACGGTGTACGCGCCGTCAAGGAAGGGTGTGGCAGCCAGTGTAATGTAGAACTGGCTGCCGCTAGAACGCCGCTCGGGGTTCACGTCGTCGCTGGTTCTGGCCCACGCCAGCGCGCCGCGCGGGTGGGGATGCTTGATCTCTGCCGGAATCGTATATCCCGGGCCGCCACCACCGCTGCCCTTCGGGTCGCCGCCCTGGATGACGAAGCCGGGTTCCACCCGATGGAAGGTTAGCCCATCGTAGAAGCCGTCTTGAGCGAGCGTGACGAAGTTGTTGACGCTCTGAGGCGCGTCAGCGTACAACTCGGCCACGATGTTGCCTTTCGAGGTGACGATCGTTGCGACATACGTTGTTCCCGGCTTAATCCACGTGTCGGCTGCCTGCTTGAAGCGGTCAGCACGATCCGCCGGCGCTAGCTTCGCCAGTGGGCGGCTGCCGTCTGCAGGCGGAGGAGGTACAGCACCAGGCGTCGTCGCAGCAGGCGTAGGTGCAGCCTGCGCGCACGCCGCGAGCAGCAAGGCCAGGACGATCCATAGCAAAAAGGAGCGTGTCTTCACGTCAGATCCCTCCGGAGTCGGGTTAACACAGCTTGTCTCACGGGGCCGCGTCGCGGCCCTGCCTCAAGGAAGCGGCATCCTTTCCAGGCGCCAGATGCCGTAGATGCCCGCCAAGAACATCGCGATGCCCACCACATAGCCCTCGATGCTGCTCGCCTGTGTGACGAATGTGGCGGCGAGGCCACTCATGCCGGCGAGAAGGTAACAGATCAAAACCGCCTCACGGGGGCTGCCTGTCATGCGCGCCAGGCGGTGGCTGAGGTGGTCTTTGCCGGGTGTGCTGAGCGGATTCAGCCCGCGGCGCGCCCGCGAAATGATGACCAACGTGGTATCGAAGATCGGCACCGCCAGCACCAGCACAGGGACCATCCAGGTGACAAAGGCGGAATTGTCCGGGAAACGCAGCTTGATGGCCACGGCTGCCAGGGTGAAGCCCAGAAACAGAGCGCCCGTGTCACCCATGAAGATGCTGGCCGGGTTGAGGTTGTAGTAAAGGAAGCCGATGCAGGCGCCCACCAGAGCGGCCGCCAGCGCGCCCACCAGGTACTGGCCGCTCATGGCCGCGAAAAGCAAGAAGAAGGTCGCGGCGATGGCGGCAATCCCGCCGCTCAATCCGTCCATGTTGTCCAGCAGGTTCATGGCATTAGTGATGAACACCACCCAGAGCAACGTCGCCGCGATATTCAACCCTAACCATGGAAACAGGCTGATCCGCACATCCGCCACAACCAGGATGCTTGCGGCCACGAACTGCCCTATGAGTTTCACCCAGGGGCTGAGCCCTCGCCGGTCATCCCACAACCCCATGAACGACATCAGCGTGGCGCCCAGGAAGATGCCAGCCACTTGGTTTACATAAGAGCGATTACCCAACAAGATGAGAGCGACGATGAAGGCCACGTAGATTGCCGCGCCGCCGAGCAGGGGGGTTGGTATGACGTGCTGCTTTCGAACGCTCGGGTGATCCACAAAACCCAGGCGTTGAGCCGTCAGACGCGCCAAAGGGGTGACCCCGATGGCCAGAATCAGAGCGCTCACCAGGATGAGAAGATAGCTCGTCATTGGCCTGTTTTCCCCTTCAGATCGGCGATCAGGGCCTCGATGGTAGGGCGCTCTTCGTCGCTGGCCAGTGCCAGGGCCTTCTGCGCCGTTTCAAGTGCCTCTTGGACGCGACCTGCATCCCTCAGGACCAGGGCCATATTCCGGTAGTTCCCATACAGCCGGGAGCTATGGACGGAAATGGCGCTCTGGAGAGCGGTCTGACGGTCTCTTGCGGCGGGGGACAGCGCGGCATATCCGCCAGCGGCCTTCGCTTCTGCGTCAAGCTTAGCCAACTGCTCCTCGACGGCTTGCAGCGCCGCCGTTTCTGTCTCAGAAATGCGCTGGAAGGCGCCCAAGGCGCCGTCGGTGTCACCGAGTTGTGCGCTGAGGACGCCGATAGCGCTCTGTAGGGTGAGATTAGCCGGCGAAAGTGCCGCTGCCTGCCGGTATTCTTTCAGGGCGCTGCTCTTGTCGCTCATCGCAGAGAGGATGTCCCCACGTAACTGGTGTGTCTGGCTGTACTCGGGATCGAGTGCGAGAGACCGATCCAGGGTCTGCATGGCGCTTTCCAGATCCCCCTGGATGAACTTCACCGTCGCCAGTTCGTCCCAAAGTTGGGCGTTTTGCGGGCTGAGGGAGACGGCGTCTTCGTAGTAGCGTCGTGCCTCCGCCAGCTTCGGCAGATCCACTTCGCCGGGAGTCGTTTGCACCATCTGACGTAGGGTTTCGTTATCCGGCATCTGATCGGAGCCAAGCGCCTTCGCGAACGCCCATGTGCGGTAGAGGCGCGCCAGGTTGGCGCTGTGGTCGGTGTTAAGCGGGTTGAGACCCCGCGCCGCTACCAGGGCAGCCTGGGTGGCGCGCAGCAGGTTATCGCGGGTCGGGTTCTCGATCCCCGCGTCGACAATTGACTGCAGCTTTTGTATCTTGAGGCCGGTCAGGTCTTGGGGTGGGGCTGCGCTTCCGCTCTGCTGCGCCAGGGTGACAAGCTGGAGCAGCGCGCGACCCAGGAATAGGTAGTAAAAGTCTTCCTGGGGCTCAAGCCGGGTTGCTTCCCGGTAGAGTACAACGGCGCCTTCCCATGCGCCGGCATCCTCATAGGCCAGTCCTTGCTTGTAATATGTGTCTGCCTGGATGGTTCGGATGTTCACCGGCGCGATTATGAGCAGCGCCACGACGGCAGCAACAGCGCCCACGGTGATCGTGAGCGCCGGGTGGGCTCCGAAGAAGTGGGCAGGCCGGGGCCGCAAGTCAGCCATCGCGACGGCGGCTGCCAGGCCCAACAACGCGAGCAGAAGACAGAAATCGAAGACCGCGATGTGGCTGACCACCCGATGCAAGATCGCCATGCCTGAGAGCCCCACAGCCTCAAGCCGGCCGGCCTGGAAGAGGCCGTAGACGAGGAAAACGCCGACGGTGGCGCCAACGTAGATGGCCAGACGGGCGCCCCACCGCGAGGCCACACTGAGGCCAGGGAACGGCTGGGCCCTCTCGGTCAGCGCCACAATGCTGCCCACCAGCCACGTGAAAACCATCATAATCAGCAGGCCGGGCGATGTGACGAAGCTCGACGTGGATTTGTCCAGTCTGGTAGTGAAAGCGTCCCGCAAGATGGCGAAGGCGCCTTCTGCCCCGCTCTGGTTCAAGAGGAAATTCCAGGTCAGCACCAGCGTCACCAGGGCCGCGATCGCTGCAAACGGCAAGAAAGCTCGGATCGTTGAAAGTGCGTTTGGTATTGGAGCTTGAGGGACTTTCATCGCTAGGGCCGCTCCGGCGCGCGTGGATGAGCCGCGCCGGTCTGCACGAGTTTCTCGGCGCCGCGCCTTCGCATTGCCGGCTGCCTGCGACAAGTTTGTCTCGGGGGCCGCCGCCGCGACAATCGGGCTCGACTGGGTGCTCTCCTGCACCCAACCCATCCCGACCACGACCAACAGCGCCGCGAGCGTCCAGAAGAGGGTTAGCGTGGAGACGATGGCGATGCCGAAATGGACCTCCATGAAGAACGCGGTCATGGCAGCGAATACCACAAGGATCAGAAGCTGGCGTCTTGCGCCACCCAGTGGCACCCTGGTCTGCCCGTGGGCGGTTTCTGAAGCATCGACAGCAGATGCTGGGCCGGGAATAGCAGGTGCCCCGGGTTCTCTGGCCTCATCCGGATGACCGGAGTCGGATACCTGTTGTGGTCCAGGGGAACCTACCAGCAGGTCCACAGTAAGATACACGATCATGCCTGCAATCAGGCCGGCGGGCAGCCCGATCCCTGCCAGCCGTAGACTGCCGTCGACCAGGAGAGGTATCAGCACTCCCAATGCGGCGCCAATAGCCAGCATGCCAAGGAACAAGGTGTGGCGCCGCTTTCCCCGCATCAGCCCGAGCCAGCGCAGAGACCAGTAGAACACGCTGCCGAACAAATAGATCTGCGCCGCAAAGCCCAACAGACCGGTGCGCACCAACGCATCGAATGCCTCATTGTGCGACCGGTCGGGCGACGCGTTGCGCGCTTCGTAGTGCGCCAGATCGGGCGGGTAGAAACGGTTGTAAGCCACCCACATTGACTCGGGACCGTAGCCGATCAGGGGACGGATGGCATTAAGCCGGTCGGGCGCGGAGCCTGCTGCCTGGATGGGCGGATGGGGCTTGAGCATCATATCTACCACCCCCTCCCAGATCAGCACGCGCACCGCGTTGGTCCCCTCCTTGGTGTTCATGATGGTGGCCATGCGCCCGATGTAGGGTTTGTCCCTCAGAGCAGCCAGTGGCCCTCTGGGGAGGTTCAGAACGACCATGAAGATCAGGACGCCGGCCGTCAGGCCGATGAACCCCAACCAAACGGGGCGTAATGCGCCGCGCAACCAACCTGGAGCGCGCGGCCGGTCGGCTGCCCACCGGCCCGCCAACAACATGCCGACCATCACAAACACGTAAGAGCCTGCCGCCAGCCCCAGCCACGGCCCGCGGCTTTGAGTGAAGACGATGGTGATCAGTTGCACGGCGAGAACGAAGAGATAGGCGCCGGCGCGCAGGGCACTGGCTGTGTCACCCTTCTCAGTATCAAGCAGGGTCCCGGCGCTATCTACCAACCGTTCCAGCGTTACGAACACGGCCAGGATGAGGTAGGCGCCCACGAAGATCGCATTGCCCATGTTGGCGGCAACGCGCTCCGTCACATTGCCGCCCCATGGCAGTGGATCGATGCCGTAGTGCTGGATGATGCCATAGATGCTGATGGGAAGGCTCGCCAGGATCACCGCATGGGAGAGGCGGTTCAACTGGGCTCGGGTGCGCACGTGAGTGATGACCAACGCGAAGATGGCAACATAACTGAAGAAGGTGTATGTGCCTTGAAGCCGTACATAGGATCCGAGCAGGCTGATGCGCGGCACAACAGAGGTGGCGGTGCTGATGAGATACACCGCCGCCAGGATCAGCGCCGGCAGGGCCAGGGGCGTGCGGAGGCCCTCGACCGCAGGGAGGGGGCGGATGCCCTTCGCCAACCCCGGCCATGCGCGTTCTTCGCTGCGCCATCCCCCATCCAGGAGCTGCACAATCCAGGCGACAACCATCACCAGGGCGATAGAGCGCAGCAGGTGGATCTTGTCCGGCTCGAAGACGCGGTTGGATAGGGTGTCGAAGAAGAGAGGCGTCGCGACCAAGGCCGCCAGCCAGCCCGCTTCGATGATGCCGTCACAGATTCGGCTCAGTTTGCTTTGCATGCCAACCCTACTTAGAACCCACTACGTCGAGCCTCGCGTGACAAGCTCAGTTGCGGCACATGGCCGCTCTGGGATACCGCGCCGAGCCATCTTACAGCAGCCTGAGGCAAACCCCCAAACGGCCCCCCAAAGGGGGGCCCGTCCTTTCACGGGGTCAGCAGGCTAGCGTATAGCGTCAACACGCGCTCGGCCATCAGGCCCAGGTCGAACTCAGCGCTGACGCGCGCCCGAGCGGCCGCCCCCATCTGCGCCCGCCGGGCCGGGTCCTCCAGGAGTTCATTGATGGCGGCTGCGAGCGCGGATGGGTCTCGCGGTGGGACAACGCGCCCTGTCACTCCATCCTGATTGACGTAAGACGTGCCGGTGCCCAGCTCGGTACAGACGACGGGCAACCCGGCGGCCATCGCCTCTACCTGCACCAGGCCGAACGCCTCGCTCGGGTGGCTTGCTGGCAGCACGAACAGATCCGCCAGGTGATAGATCGCGGCTAGGTCCACATCGGGCACCTCGCCCAGCCAGGAGATCCGGTTGTCAACCCCTACTTCCCCCGCCAGCCGCCGCCACGCCGCATCCATCGGCCCGATCCCCACGACGACCAAACGCCCCGAGACCTCCGGCAGCGCGCGGATCAGCGTGTCCAGCCCCTTGTAGTAGCGCAGGCGCCCCACAAAAAGGAGCAGAGGGTTTTTGCGGTCGGCGATAACGGCCCCACCCCGCGAGCCGCCCTCCAGGTAGCGCTCTCGCGCGCGGGCCAGGTCGCTCTCGGACGGCGGCGTCCGAAAGCGCTCCAAGGGGATGCCATAGGGGATCAGGTGCACCTTGGCCTGGTGAGCGCGCAGATACGCGCTCTGGCGCATGGGCGGGCTGCCCACAATGATGGCCTGCGTCGATGAGAGCACGCGTGCCAATACTGGTCGATAGAGTCGCATGACGCCGGCCTGTCGTACGACGTCGCTGTGGTACGTCAGCACTGTGGCACGACCACGCCGAAGGACCCACTGGCTGACCTCGCCCACGGGATACGGGAAATGAAGGTGCACGACATCCGGTTGATGATGGAGCAACTGCCACGGCAAGGCCAGGCTGAGCGGTGTGGATGCCACCGTCGCAAGGCGTCCGGCCCGGATCACTCGCACGCCCCCTTCGGCGGAGACCCGGGTGTGAAGGCCCTCGACCGCAGGCAGGGGGAGGCCCTGCGGATTGGTAACCAACACGGTCACTTCGTGACCGCGCGCTGCTTGTGACTCCGCCAACAGCCGGACATGGTTTTCGATACCGCCCAGGATAGGCGGGTAATCCTTGTAAATGTGCAGGATACGCATGCTTCACCTGCCGGCTTGCGGGGAGGCCCTCGACCGCAGGGAGGGGGAAGCCCTCGACCACAGGGAGGGGGAAGCCCTCGACCACAGGGAGGGGGAAGCCCTCGACCACAGGGAGGGGGAAGCCCTCGACCACAGGGAGGGGGTCGGCCGGGTCCCGTTCGAGGCGTTCCGGCGATACGCATCCAGCGTGCGCTGGGCCGTCTGTTCCCAGGTGAACTGGCTCGCCCGCTCCAGCCCCCTCTCACACATCCCCTGCCGCAGGCCGTCGTCGCCCAAGACCTGTTCTATCGTGTCTGCCAGCCGAACGCCGTCGTGCGGATCTACGAGAAGGGCGGCATCGCCCGCCACCTCCGGCAGGCTGGACCGGTCAGAGCACACGACGGCTGTGGCACAAGCCATCGCCTCAAGCACTGGCAGCCCGAAACCCTCGTACAGCGATGGGAACACGAAGAGGCTCGCGGCGGCGTAGAGCGCCGGCAAGTCGGCGTCCGATGTCGGCCCCAACCAGTGGATCGCATCGCGCAGCCCCAGCGCCTCAGCGCGCCGGCGGGGGGCGACATATCGGTCATCCCAGGGCCCCGCCACCACGAGCTGGAGCCCCGCCCCCCCCCTGCGGTCGAGGGCTTCCCCGCGGTCGCGACCTCTGAGGATGCCCCACGCTTCCACCAGGCCCACCAGGTTTTTGTGCGGCTTGTTGCTTCCCACGTAGAGCACGAAGCGCTCCGGCAGGCCGTAGCGATCACGCACAGCCGCCATGGCCTCGGGCGGCTGAGGGCGGAACCTGGGATCGGCGGCCAATGGGATCACCTCGATGCCTTCCGGCCCCGCGGGGAGGTGGAAGTGGGCCAGGTAGTCGCGGCGGGTCGCCTCGCTGATGGCGATGACATGCCGTGCCGTTCGCAGCGCGCGCCCACAGGTCCAGCGGAAAAACAAGCGGGCGCGCGCGGAGCTCTGCTCCGGCAACACCAGCGGGATGAGGTCATAGACCGTGAGCAAGGCCGGCACGCCGGGGAAGTAGGGCATCAGGTAGTAGGAGCTGTGGTACAGGTCGGCCTGTGCTTGCCTCAGCACTCTGGGCATCGACCATTGCTGGCGAGCCGAGAAGGGTGTGGCCGCCACTGGCAGCATGGCCAATCCCGTACTGGGCGGCGGCAGCGCAGCGGAATGAGCCGCGTCGTACAGCAGCGTTACCCGCTCGTCGGGCGCGAGGAGCGGGGGCAGCGCGCGGGCCAGTGCGGTGACGTATCGCCCAATCCCCGGGAAGTGGGGCGTCGCGGTGCGCGCGTCAAGCACGTAGTGAGGAGACATCAGAGGCCCGGGCACGCGCGTCGATACACCGCGAGCGTCTCCTGGGCTGCCCGCTCCCAGGAAAAGCGCTCCGACTGGGCCAGCCCGCGCCGGCGCAAATCCTCCCGAAGGTCGGCATGAGTCAGAATCTCGCTCAGAGTCGACCGGATTGCCTCCACATCTTCCGGGTCAAAGAAGAGCGCCGCGTCGCCCGCGACCTCGGGCAAAGTTGAGCTGACTGAGCAGGCCACAGGTGTGCCGCAGGCCATCGCCTCTAAGACGGGCAGGCCGAATCCTTCGAACAGACTGGGGAAGATGAACGCCTCTGCCGCGCTGTAGAGCGCCGGCAGGTCGCCATCGGGGAAATAGCCGGTCAGGATCACGCCAGCTCGCGCGGGGGAGCGCTCCAGCGCAACCGCGAACTCGTCGACCAACCAGCCTTGCTTGCCCGCGATGACCAGGTGGGGCGCCAGCCCCGCCTCATAAAGCGGCTCCCATGCCGCCAACAGCCGGACCAGGTTCTTGCGGGGCTCCAACGTGCTGACGAACAGAGCAAACCGCTCCGGCAGGTTGTATCGCGAGCGGATGGCCGCGCACGCCGGCGCGGGCTGGGGCCGGAACTGAGGATCCGCAGCCTCGTAGACGACCGTAATCTTCTCTGTCGGCAGCCGGTAGGAGCTGATGAGCTCGCGGCGGGTCAGATCGGAAACCGCGAGAATGTGGCCAGCGCGGCGGCAATAGAGCGGCAGGGTCAGTTTGAGGTACCAGCGGTTCAGCCGCTTGTGGTGCTGTGGGAGATGCCGGAAGATCAGGTCGTGAACGGTGAGCACGGTCGGCACGCCGCGCAGCGGCATCAGCAGGTGTTCGGTGGCGTGAAAGAGCTCTGCCCCGGGCACCAGGCCGTTGAAGCCGATGCGGGCCAACTGCCCGGCCCAGACGAGCATCCGCCAGGGCTTATAACCCAAAGCCACCGTCCGCGCGGGCAGCCCCTCCAGCCCTGGCAGCGGCTCGATCCCCATCTCGCGGTTGTAGAAAAGCGCCAGCCTCCCTGGCAAGAGCGGGGCCAGGGCATGGGCGAGGCTACCAGCGTAACGGCCCAGCCCGGCTCGCCTGTGCACAGCGGCGGATACATCGAGGTAAACGGCCATGTCACCCAACTCGCCTAGTACGTGACGAATAGCCGGTAGACCGGCAGGAGCAGGCGCAGCAGAGCCCGTGCGAGGGGCCCGTAGTGTTTAGCGTAGAAGTGGTCCAGGCTCTGATAGTAGGCCTGGCGTGCGGCGGGGTTCTGGGCCACACTTTGACCGCCGATATGCGTGATCTCGACCTGCGGGTGGTAGTAGACCTTCCAGCCGGCCTGGCGCATACACAGGCACCAGTCGTTGTCCTCGAAGTACATGAAGATGCCCTCGTCCAATCCTCCTACCTGGTCTATGGCCTCCCGGCGCGCGAGCAAGCACGCGCCTGAGACCCAGTCTACCTCCTGCGTTTGCGTGGTATTCCAGTCATGGATTGGGCGGCCGATCAACCGGTTCATGCCGCGCCGGAACAGGTAACCCAGGGTTGGATCTTCGCCGAAGGCGTAGGCCTGGGGTTGCCCGTTGCTCTGCAGCAGCCGCGGCGCGCAGGCTCCTGCCTGGGGGTGCTTCTCCATGAAGGCGACCAGAGCCGCCAGCGCGCCCGGTGGGACAACTGTGTCGCTGTTCAAGAGGAGCAGGTACTCGCCATGGGAAGCGCCGATGCCCTGGTTGTTTGAGCGAGCGAAGCCACGGTTGTCCGTGTTCCGGATCAAGCGTACCTGTGGGAACACCTGCGCTACCATTTCAGGGCTGCCGTCTGTCGAGGCGTTGTCCACCACCACTGCTTCCCAGGTCAGAGGACGTGCGCCATCCGGCAGGGTTGCGAGCGTGCCGGCAAGCAGGTCACGCACGTTCCAACCAACGACAATGATGGAGAGATCGACGCCCACGGGCACAGTCGAAGCCTGGTTCATCGTCATGTCGGCGAGCCATTCCCTGGTAAAACGGCGACTTGCTTCAAGACAACACTCGGTCGAATACCAGCGAAAGCTCCTGAGTCAGATTGCGCCACTCGAACTGCTGCTGAGCCGCGCTGAAGCCCGACGCGGTCGCGCCACCCTTCTGCTGTCCCATCAGTTTCGCCAGCGCGAGTGCGATGTCAGGCGCTCGGTCCGGCGGCGCGGTGAAACCGAGCCCGTACTGCTCGACAATCGCGGCGGCCGCGTTATCGCGGGCCAAGGCAAGGATCGGGACCCCTGCTCCGATGTAATCGTAGAGCTTCAGGGTCGCCACGCTTCGCTGCCCGGGCGCCGTAATGAGCAACAGCGCGTCGGCGTCGAGTTGGTGCTGATGGGCCTCGCCTCGTGACACGGCTGGCAGGAAGCTGACGACGCGTGAGAGCCCCAGGTCATGTACCATTGCCTGTTCTTCTGGGCTGATGGGGCCCACAAAGCGCACGCGCAATGGCATCTCGGGGTCCTCCTTGAGGAGAGACGCGACCGCCTGGAAAAAGGCGAGGGGCGACGTGCCCTGCCGGCTGGCCGACAGTGAACCTGTGTAGACCAGCAGGAAGGTGCCGTCCGGCCGTCGTTGCCGTGAGAGCCCCAGGAATTCCGTTCGATCATAGCCGTTGGTGATCGCCACGGCCTTCTCCGCCGCCGCGGGATACCGGGCCGTCAGGTCTTCGGCGATCGGCCGTGTGGCGGTGACGATAGCGTTGGCCGCTTCAACCACCTGTCGCTCCATCCGTGCTTCAATCCGTCGTCGAAGCCAGTGACCGCGCAAGCGAGGATTCGGCGGCTCAAACAACCAGCCGTCTTGAAGATGCACCACCCACGGCAGATGAGTGTGCCGGCGAAGCCTCAGCCCAACCAGGTGGGCCGTCTCCGGCGGCGAGCTACTGAAAACAAGCGCAGGTTGGCGCTCGGCGACCAGTTGCCGGCCCAGCCTCGACGCGGGCAGCAGCCAGCCGAGCTTGGTGTCTGGGATCATCACTTCGTCCCGCAGCCGGCCCACCCAGCTCTGACTGGGCAAGGCTGCCACACGATATTGAGATTCCTGCGGCACTCTGCTGACCCTGCGTGGCCGCCAGAGCCCCCAAAGGCCGCGCACCACATCGCCAGCCCGATAGACGCCCTCCGTCCTGTCCGCAGGAAGCCCTCCGTATCGGCTTGTCGTGAGAAACACGGGCGCGTACCCAAATTCCGGCAGATAACGGGCAAACTGCAA
>Ga0315289_10003908_pt1 | contig 22436 bp, 35 predicted proteins | sample YL17G11_40_MG_FD_203452 | JGI IMG/M metagenome (GOLD analysis project Ga0315289, IMG submission 203452) | Sediment microbial communities from Yellowstone Lake, YNP, Wyoming, USA - YL17G11_40 | ecosystem: Environmental > Aquatic > Freshwater > Lake > Sediment | place: USA: Wyoming | collected... | reverse complement strand
TGTGGTACTCCTTTCGTTCCCATACTTTTATTTTACCACATTCTATATAGAATAGCGAGCATCTCCAGGTATAGGTTCGGGAATACTACCACCTTGTGGAAACTTAGAAAAATCCATATGCCCAGAAATTCCTAGATTTGAAAATGCCACACATTCAGGTGCATGTAATTTCACATCAAGAGTGATGATCTCCTTAGGTAATATTCCAATAATCTCTTCACCATTATCTTGCTTTCGACCACATTCACCAGAAAATTCTGTCATACCCTCTTGTCCTCGACCATATATCAACTTCTGAGGATTACAAGATTTCCACCAAAAGCATTTCTTATCATTACACAAAACCTTCATTTCTTGCCTCCATTCTTAGATGTCTTCTTATTGTTAATCTCTATTGTGCCACTATCAAGTTCATTAGTAATAACGTTTTCCTTCAATGGTTTTCCACACTCCCCACAATAGTTAGCCGATTGCACACTCCACCTTTTACAACAAGCCTTAAGTTTTAATACCAATCCTGCACCACATACAGGGCAGAATTGGCATATCTCAGATAGTCCCCAAGCCTCAGTATGCTTTGAATCAGAACTACATTCAAGGGGGTAACTAACACTCATCACGTTCTCCTTGTAAGAATTTGATTTCCTGTATAGTCAATGGATGTTTCTGATATCTCCGAGGATTTCCACACATCCAACAACTACAACGTTTCGGTGTGTCGACTATTGATGGTGGTACCAACTCAGACCAAGCTACAGTTCCATGCCCCCAGTAATGCCGTCTACGCCTTAACAACCGAATTCGCTGATACCTTCGTAAAGCTCTAGATTTCATAATCAAATCTCAGTTTACTCTTTGCTGCTCTCTTATGAGCTTCTTCAATCTTCATTATATAGGTCCTAACAGCTTCTTCATGTCTCAGCTCGATCTGAACGATTTTTGCTTCAGGATACTTCTCTAGAAGATGTCGCATTTCCCGTTTTCGCATTCACTTAACCCTTTATCTTTTTCCTTCTCCTTAGTCTTCTGCAATGGTCCGGCTCTCGTTCCATCACGATAGAAAGTCATTCCCTTGCAACCAAGTTCGTATCCCAACATCAAAGCTTTCTTCACATCTTCGACTGTTGCATCATGTGGAAGATTAATCGTCTTCGACACAGCATTATCTACATGCGCTTGAAATGCTGCCTGCATTCGCACATGAAATTCCGGAGTTACATCATGTGCTGTTACCACAACCTCAGGATGCAAATAGACTTTACTCAGATCAAGAACTACATTATCCATTACCGTTTTTGTATAGTTCTCCCCAAAGACTGGTTCGATACTACTAGAACAATTTGCAATAAGACTTAGAGTCCCTGTCGGAGCAATTGTAGTCAACGATGCATTACGCATCAACTTCTTTCCCTTTTGAAGTGCTGGATATGGCCCTCGTTCTTTTGCCAATCTATGTGATTCATCATGCGCTATATCATTACAAAAGGCCATCACTTTATCGGCCATGTTTAGTGCTTCAGAAACATTATACTTGATATTAAGCTCTATCAAAGCATCTGCCCATCCCATGACTCCAAGACCAATCTTCCTCGTGAACTTTGTCTTATTCTCGATCCTAACTTTAGGATATTTATTGACATCTATGACATCATCAAGAAATCTAACGCAAAGTCGCAAAGTCTTCTCAAGTCTTGTCCATTGAAAGTCACCATCCTTGACGAACTTTGACAAATCAATAGATCCTAGATTACAACTCTCATAGGAATAAAGTGGGACTTCCCCACAAGGATTTGTTGTCTCTATCTTCCCCAAATGCGGACAAGAATTCATCCTATTGATAGTATCAATGAATAACACCCCTGGTTCACCTGAAGTCCAAGCATTCTGACATATAAGATCAAATAATACCTTAGCATTTAAGACTTGACCATTAGTCTTCTTGCAAGGATCAAACAATTCATATTCTTTGCCTTCAATTGCCGCCTTCAAGAAGTCATCAGTCAATGCCGCAGAAATATTGAAGTTTTCAAATTCACCAGGTACCGTCTTGCAATTAACCCATTCTACAATATCCGGATGAGTACATATCAGAACGCCAAGATTCGCCCCTCTACGTTTGCCTCCCTGTTTAACGACTTCTGTAGCCGCATTAAAGACTTTCATGAAAGAAATAGGTCCAGAAGCAACCCCACTTGTTGACTTTACTACCGACCCTGAAGGTCTGATCTTACTAAACGAAAACCCTGTCCCACCACCTGATTTATGAATGATTGCTGACTGCTTTACCGCTTCGAATATCGCACTGATGTCATCCTCTATAGGTAAAACGAAACACGCCGAAAGTTGCCCCAAATCACGTCCTGCATTCATAAGTGTGGGGCTATTTGGTAAGAATACTAAACTATCAAGTAGCTTGTAGAAACGTTCAGTCATCTTTTGCTGTTCAAGCTCAGGTTCAGCTTTTGCTATCGCCTCTGCAACCCTATACAAAAGGCCATCATTTGTTTCAAGCAATTGTCCATCTGAACTACGCTTAAGATATCGTTCCTTCAACACAACTAACGCATTTTTTGACCATTCTGCCATATTATTCCTCGCTACTTGGTAATCTTTGAAATCAATTTCAAGCTGGAAACTGCAAGTGTCCCTGGGGGTGCCAAAAACAGTTTCATCGAACGTGGCAACACATTATAGATACCGTATTCGATTATAGAAGTCATAACCTCCCAGAATGTGTCTGAATTCTCCGGTGTTGGAAATAACAGTAAATGCTTCTGTTGTAGAGGTTTAATAACTTCGCATAACCAGATCTCTGTCTCACCTTTAATCAACCTTTGAAACGCTTTTGCATTCTTGATACTATCAAAGACAAGAAGACGCCGCACTCCATCAGGTGTTGCATATTCAATAGTAGTATCGACTAACTCTGCTTCCAAAGTCTTAACCGCCATTTTAATATCTTCGTCTTCGAATCCTGCCTCTTTCGCGGCTATTGTAGCCATTTCCTTAGCCGACGACTTACTAATGCCATAAGTCATCTTCATTTCTTTCTTAGATTCAATAGCCGACACATATAGACCATCCTCAACTCGAAGTACTTTATACCCAAACATTTTAGGTTTAGGTCTAGGTTTTGGTTTAACTGGAATAATATCTCCAAGATCCACTGGAGGTTTTACTTTAATAGGATCCTTGCCAATACTACCACCCTTCTTTGTTACCATATTATGCCTCCACTATTAAGTTAATCAAGCTCTGGAAATTCCAAAAGCTTTGCTTGCTCATCTGTATAGACATTAGCCACAACAAGCAAATGTTTCACAGCCTCAGACATCGTAGGTACAATGAGTGACGCTGCTTCTTGGACAAATGCATGGACATGTGGATTAACATCCTCCATGACAACAATAATATACTTCCCATTGTCTTGTGCCCAAGCAATTTCAAACATTGATCCAATACTCACTGACCTTGCTTTAAGCAAGTTGCACAAGATGATGTCTGATCTCAAGCAATCCCACTTGTCTCTAGCAAATATTGCTGCTTTTGTCGACATCCTATGCTGTTCATATGAATCCTTGATGCTTGTTTCCCTCTTAAGATACGCCTTTCCTCTCATCGGTGACAGTGCCTCTATAGAATATTTCTCCAAAACCTCTGCAACTTGAACTCTCCACTTAACACACTCTTCATAAGCCATTCCTTGGATGCCTCCACATAAATAGACCCTCAGACTTTTCTTCAACATTACTTAACTCCTTGGGACTGCATAGAAATCGTGGTTACTAACAAACAGCCCCATTACTATACCAAAAATTGCTCAGCACTCAGATCTTGCCCCTTAGACTCTTCAGAATCTGGGTCTAAAGCCTCTTCCTTGAACTCATCTGCATCCTCATGAACCTTATTAAGCCATTGGGCAAATTGATATACTTCAACATTAGGTAATCTTGCCCAAGTCAAAAACGTTGGGTCATTAATTTCATTCTCGATATTCTTAAGATCATTCAAAGCGAATTTTCGAGGTAGAATCATCCACTTAAGAAAGCAGTATATCTGATCTATCCAATAAACTACTTTACCAACAAACAAAGAAAATAGTCCTACATCACTCAGTGCTACTACGGAAAGAGATGTTGGTATTGCACTTGCATAAGGGCACTTTTGATTTCTTAAGCAAAACTCTGAGATTTCATTCTGATGACAAGGAAACGACCCTAATTCTTCTGGAGCATAGCAATAGATTTCAAATAGAACTGGTCCTATACTCATTATGTGCCTCTCTGACTTGCAAGTACTTTAAGTTTATCCAAGTCTTCTTTGTCAAATACCCAAATCAGTCCCGGTATCCCACCAGGCTTACAAATCTTACGAATAGCCTCTTCGATATCTGATTCATACATTAACTTCCTCTCATAGAAGCCCAGAGAGCAATCAACGATGCATCCGCAAGATCTTGACTTTTGATCTTATCTCCCCATAGAGTTATAGCAAATGCTTTAATCTTCTCCTTATCTGAATTACCATCACCAAGTACTGCCTTCTTCCAAGCCCTGTTATCAATACCTACAAAATTAACACCAAGATTTCCTAACGCTATCTTCACACCAGCCACTGTCTGAGCAATAGACACGGTTACCTTCACATTCTGAATATAGATAGGATTCTCTATCGCAGCAAAGAAATTACCATTATTTTCTTTGATGATCTTTGTTGCCAATATATCATACAAATCTGCATACAAAGCCACTAATCTTCGATCAATGTCAACTTCATCAGTCGATAAAGAAGCACTAGTCACCCAGTTCTTTTTACGATCAAGAACTACAATATCAATACGCTTTGTAGCACAATCAACACCAAGAAAGTACTTTACCTGAGACATTACACCACCTCGTCGACAAGACCCATATCTAATGCTTCACTAGCCGTATAGTAGTTCGGAGTCTCTTCAGCCATCAACACATGCCAGTAATCAGACACCTGAAACTCCTTATGCTTCGAATTATTATGCTTAGCAATCATCCTGCAAATATACTCTTCAGCATCCTTCAACCACTTGTCTTCAGCTTCACGTCCTTTTCTGTCAGTTGTTGATACAGTGAAGAATCCATGGCACATAATGAAATCCCCTTCACCCATGATTCTCTTATTACACGACTGAAGAATGATGAATGCCATTGACAGAGCATGGCCAAATACTTCACCAATAACCTCAATACCCATCTTCTGAGCATACTGTATAGCTCGAATAATAGTCAATCCATCAAGTAAATCACCACCAGGGGAACTGATAATCACTCTAATAGGTTCTTTACTTTCAGTTATAAGGATCATGATTTCGTTTATGAATTCACTCGAAGTACATTCATCAATACCTGTCGATAAGATGACGATCCTCTGCCTCCGCAATTTCTGAGTGTCATTTGTCAAAGCCTCCGCTAAAGGTTTCAAATTATCAGGGATCTTGTCTAACGATTTCTTTGTTGTCATAAAGACCTCCACTAATGTATGCTAAACCTTGCCTTGCAAATATTCCAATATCCGCACCATCTTTCAGAACACCAGAATGAATCACACCTAGGCGGAAATACACCTGTTTGCATCAACTTGTATATATCAGCAATCATTAACACAAATCTATCAACTTGTTGAGTAGACCTCTTTGTTGACACCAAATTCTTGTATGGAAGTATCGATGGTGATGCCGGATCTCTGACTAACATATTCTTTGTAGGTCTCTTCTTGATTATCTGATGGAACACAAACGTCTTACACTCAGGTCGTAACCAAAGATACATTGTAGCTTGAAGATCACGATCAGCATCAGACTGTGACTTCTCTCTACCAGACAATTTATGATCAATGATCTTATTTTTATCGTCAATCACATCAGTAATACCTACTGCCTCAAGAATTCCTGGGATCACGAGTTTTACTCTTTGCTCTTCAACAGATTGGGGATGCACTTTAGGTGCTACTTCTTTATGATAACATTTCAACAACAGATGTCCCTCATCCCTCAAAGTCGAAGGTTTTTCTCCTTCCCAATTGACCTCACTGACCACAACGTCCTTCTTCCAATGTTCCGAAAACATATCTGCAAGAACATCAAACTCAAGATCAGTGCCTGAAACTATCTTTTGTCTAAAATTATCTGCAGTCGCCAAATGATAAATTCTTCCCTGCATCATATTTCCCGCTGGAGGAATCTTTATACCCTTGACATACCTCAAACTCCATTGGTGAGGACACCTAAGCCACATATTAAGTTGGGTGGCCGAAAGTCTAGTAAGTCTCTTTTGAAAACCGTCCGTCATTACTTCATCTCCCAATTGTCAAACTTCTCTGCAATCTGTTGCTTTATATATTCAGGATTCAGATCTTTCCCAGACACTCGAATGATCTGATATCCTGAGATCTCTTTGATTTCAGCATCTCTGACTTTATCTCGACGTTTCATGTGATATCCTCTACCATCATACTCAAAAATACACCTCAATTCAGGGCTGAATACATCGACACGATAATTTCCAATTTCCAACTCAAGTACAGTAGAAAACCCAAGATCATTCAAGATCTTTTCCAGCTTCATCTGTCCTGCAGTAAATCTTTTACTCTGATTGTCCTGCTTCACCTTGTAACACCTTCACAAGTTCTTCAATCTCATCTTCGTCAATCTGGACATCACGAACACATAATTCCTTACCAAGCAAAATACAGAGGGCTGAGTTTAGCCTCCAGAGGAAGTTACGTGTATGAGAACAGATAATTTCCTCAAAAGTAACAAAGATGATTTTGTCGTCTTCAGTATTAACTTCAATATCCAACACGTGCTCATGACTATTGCATCTGCATCCAAAACGATAACCAATGGTGTTTTCTGATCTGAATATTTCCTTCATTTCTATTATACCTCATCCGAAGCTAGAATGTACTCACTTTTTCTTGCTTCTTTAGTACCTCAGTTTCTAACTTCGACTCCAAATTATTCTCTGTGATGTATTTGAATAACGACAACTTCCCTTGCACCTGTTTCCCATTCCAAACGAAGAATGATCCCTTCTGTTGCATCACTCCTATGTTCAATGCCATATCAATCAATCCATACAAAGCATCTATTTCACCAGTGTATCTGAATGGCAAATTACAGACTTCAAAGGGTTTTGTCAACTTATTCTTCTCTGTCTTACAAACAATCTCAAAACCTACATCCCTTCCCTCCTGATGCCAAGGACCTCGATGCATTCGAACAATAATCGCTGCAAATGACGTCTGTCCTTTACCTGCAGGATATGATTCAAATGTTATGGGGCCACCAATGCCCGCTCTCACCTGGTTAATCGCAACTACTGCAGGATTCTTCTCAGGACCTATTTCATGAGCCTGAGTCGTAAACAATTGGATCAATTTCCTCAAGCCTCGATTTACCATCCTTGCCTGAGATCCAATCGTAAACTCCTCCATACCCTTCTCAAGTTCTTCAGTCGGAGTTAATGCCGCAATACTGTCTAACACAATCAAATCAACACCACTCTTCACAAGATACAAGAGAGTATCCCAAGCAATCTCACCAGAAACAGGTTGCGCCACAATCAGTTTATTTGTATCCACACCTGACTTCTGACACCAATCAACAGCATATGATCTCTCTATGTCAAGCAAAGCTGCCACACCACCAGTCTTCTGAAGGTTTCCTATGATTACCTGACTCAAGAAAGTCTTTCCCGCACCATAAGGACCTACGAAGAGGCTGAACTTTCCTCGAGGTAACCCACCACCAAGTAGCATGTCAAACTTAGGGACTCCTGTCTTGATCCAATAATTTACTAACGAAGGGCTATTACCTAACGCTAGATTAGAACCTTTGACTTCCTTCTGTGCTCGAGATACAATATCCTTTTCAGACCCGTTTTCACCTTTACTCATTTGCACTCCTCCATCTTCACCCATATAGCTGGTCGACGATTCCAAAATGTTTTAGTAATTGGGTGCACCTCATACCCAATTTCCCTCATTGCCTTATTAAATACTCTGCCCATGGCTTTCTGAGGAATATTCAGATCATTATATCTGAATTCTTTGATATGCTCTGGATGAATTGCTCCAAAAGAATTAGCCATAACTATATATTCTGATGTTGTCTTCGTTGCTAAAGATTTGACAAATTGGATTGGTTCTAGAAGATGTTCACAGAACTCAAACATAACCAGCATATCAATATGGCCCACTTTCAATATATCATCAGGTGCAACATCTGTAATTGATTGCCCCCGAAACTTAAACATTTTATCAGCGAATTGCCATTGCTTTGATCCATAAACGTCATTATAGTACAATTTTGTATCTGATAACGCTTCTGCCATTTCCAAAGTAGTTAGGCCTACTCCTGCACCAATATCCATAATAGATACAGGTGTTTTAATTATTCCAGACTTAATCGTCTTAATCAACGTAGCTACATGCTTTGACGAATATCTTAGATAACAATCAATGCCTCGATACAAGTAGTCATCATATTCCTGAAACTCAGTAGATGCACATTCGATATCCATCGTTTTGAAATCTACGTTAAAGTTGATTACTTTCTTGAAAATCTCTATAATCTCCAGTTTCCTAATCATCTAAAACTCCTTTGTATATGTCATAATGTACACCGGCATTAAGAAACAATAGTGCAGTTCGAGATGAGGGTTCCATCTCATACTCTCTATCAGTTGTGCCTACAACTCTTGCAATACCCGCATTGATAATGTATCCTGCACAATACTTGCAAGGCATTATTGGACTCCACAAATACAGTGTATGTTGAGTTAAGTCTCTGAATGCAAAGATGATCGCATTCACCTCAGCATGACAACTAATACAATACTCTAGACCCTTTCCAGAACTGCCTTCAGGAAACATTACCGCTCGAGGACATTCACCACGCTGTACTTTAATATTATGATGTTCATCAGCATATGGCACACGATCATAGCATTCAGGAATCCCTGCCGGAGGTCCACTATATCCTGTAGAAACCAGCCTTTTACCATATGCAATCACTGCACCCTTCTTCCCTGAGCCACTTCGACATTTACTATTTGCTGCTACTTCACGAGCAATTCTTAAAAAGTACTTATCCCAAGACATACTAACTTCAATCATAATTTACCTCTATATCTCATGCAATGAACCTACATGAAATGATACCTCGTCAACATCATACTTCTGTCCTAACATGCACAAGAACGCCATGTCACTGATCAATGTTGTGATGTTGATTGATCGTGCATATACAATAAGCATCTTCTTGTCCCTCTTTGACCCTGACAATAACTGGATACAATTGATGCACTCATTCTCGATCTCTTCAGGCAATGATACGATGGCAATCTTACGTCCATCAATATCATTCCTCATGAATGCACTATGCAGTCTCATTTCAAGCTTTTCATAGAATGCCAACTCTTCGTGCATGAAGAACTTAGCGTCAAACAGGTTGATCTCACGCTTTGAAAGGCGATAATGTACGTCCAGCCACTCTTGCTTCATGTATTGCCTCAATCTCCCGAACTAATTCTACTATATTGACAGACCAAGTATTGTCTTTGATGATTACAGGTAAGATACAATGTTCTTCGAAATATGTCTCAAACATGACTCTCGTCTTTTCGACAACCTCTTTTGTTATACCATAAATCAACTTCTTCGAATCAGATTCTCGACTCCAAGCTATCTCTTGATCCACAGTCAAGTAAATATAGATCCCCCTGTCCTTGATCATCTGCTCTAGCTTTATGCATTCAGAAATGTCTCTGCCATACACCCATAATGACGCCGAATATCTGTCAATATAAATGTCATGGTGCCTACCCATCTCTCTGCATGTTTTCTTAAGCTGAGCAATCAATGTAGACTTACCAGATCCTGTGATACCTTCAAAACATAGAATCAATGTCTCCATTTGTCTGTTAATATTCGTTGGGTCAATCATACTACCGTTTTGCATCTTCGTTAAACACCTTATCGATACCTTCTCCTAATGTTACGACAGGCCTCCACTTAGGTATCGCCTTTCTAAGCTTTTCGTTACCTACAATATGATCACCAAGATAGTCTTCGCCACTCCTCAGTTCATACTGCATAAGACCTCTTCTGATGATGTCTCTCAAAATATACCCAAATGCCAATGGTCTCCCCGCTGATATGTTATATTCACCGGTAACATTTTTCTTGACTAACTGATACACTGCTTCAACGAAATCGGTGACATACATATAGTCTTTCTTCTTCTCAAGATTAAGATTCAAGATCTCCACACGTGGATTTCCTAAATTAAAATTCCTCGCAAGCCTCGCTATTGCACTAACAGTATAGTCACGCTCACCACCGAAAATGAAACAGGGTAAGATAATCAGAGGCTTTGTAGCCATTTGTTTCACCAACAACTCTCCTATATACTTCGTCTTACCATACACTGTTTGTGGATCTCTTTCAGATGATTCAGTAATAAGAAATTTAGTTGGCTTATATGTAGCTGTAGTTGAAAAATACACCATCTTTGTTTTTTGCTGCATCGATTTAAGAATGTTATATGTCCCTAACACATTTGTTGCAAATGCTTCAAACTCAAAGTTAGAGCATCTTTCAGTGCCTACAACAGCCGCAGTATGAATGATAATATCCGGATTAGTAAATCCTAACGCTCCTCTAACAGCTTTTATGTCAGTTATATCAAGTTCTGAACCAAATAATGCCTTCCGATTACAAAAAGCTCTTATCTGTCTTTGATAACTCCACACGATTTCAAAATGTTCATCGTCAAACATCCTGCTTAAGTAATATGCAAGATTTCCTTGCTCTCCAGTTATGAACACCTTTTTTCTCATACACCCCCCGATTCTATGCGTTCCATAACGTTGCTAGACGCTGCTTCTCAACTGATTCTCCAACTATCCATGGTTTTATATGGCTAACTTTATTCGAGCCTCTTCTACAACGCTCTGAAGTTGCTTTGCATATCTAGCATAAATATTATCAAATGTTCCCGACCTCTTAACAAACGAAGGATGGTAAATACTAAATAGCAAAATAGAATCACGGTCAACTATCGATATCAATGCCCTTGATGCCACAGTCCCCACACCAACTATCAGCAAAGGTTTAATCAACTCGATCTCCTTGCTTATCCACCTAGTACAATTGCCAATTTCAACAACATCAGGAGCCCTGTTACTTGGAGTCGAACATTTGACAATATTAGTAAAATAGATCTCCTCAATAGGCATTCCCAATGAAATCAATGTGTCAACAAGTTCTTTAGAAATGCCTGCATCAACAGGAGTTATGCAGTTAGAAAATCTATGCACCGAAGGATTCTGAGAGACAAACATGATTCGTCCTTTACCCCATCCTTGCAATTTGCCTCTCCCCTTAGAAATATCAAGTTGGTTCTCAGGCATGCGACAGATATCACAGTCAGTACATTGATGCATTACTATGAACAATTCTTCTAATGTCATTTAATGCCCCGCTTTGTCTGCCCAACTACGAGTACACAGTGCAACATCGACTTTAAGCGGAATGATTTCGTTTTCTTCTAGTGTCTTGACTATCAATGGTACCACATCTTTCTCTTCTGAACTATGGATCTTGCATAGCAACTCATCATGTATTTGGACCAATACTTTGCTTTGTTCAAGTCTCAATGCCCTGACAACATGATTCATTCGTTCCTTCACCAAGTCTGCAGTAGTACCTTGAATCAAATAGTTCACCCCAACATAAGCCTTCTGTGCATCAAGGTAATATCTTCGACCATACTTGTTGAATACGTATCCCCGTTCTCTGACAGTATCCTGAACACTATGGACGAAATCTTCTATACCTTCAAGCTTTTCAAAGTATATGTTTCTCAAGTCTCTAGCTTCATCACGACTTTTTCCGATAGATGCAGCTAATGTCTTCAATGACATGCCATAGATCAATCCAAATGTGATACCTTTAGCCATCTGTCTAAAGAAACTGAAATCAGCATGAGTCTCATCAATGCCATATATCTGTTGAGCCATAAATGCATGGAAGTCAAATGGGTGTTCTTTGTCTTGCATTTTTGCAAGTACTGCTTGACCACCACTGATATATGATAGTAGTACCCTAATCTCCATCTGACTGAAGTCAAAACTATAAAGCTTGAATCCTGGTTCAGAAATGAATGCACGTCTTACAGCAATCAAGTTTTCAGTCTCATCATTAAATGCCTCGTCTCCAGTAAATGCCCATGAACTTGATGACGAACCACCTACATTGGCTTCAACCATTTGCTTGATGTATTTCTTCTTTTCAGACTCCTCTGATTCCTTCGCACCAAGAATCTTCAGAAATCGGGGGATGTTCTGAAGGTTAGGATGAGAGCATGATAGTCTTCCAGTTATTGCACGCCAATTACAAAAACTGCAATAGATCTTCCCATTAGATTCAATGAATGGTTCAAAATATGTGCCTCGAAGTTTTTCGAGTGTTCTATGCTCTCTAATAGTCGAAGCCAATGGGTTATCTAGAATACTGATTACTTCATCATTCCAAGCTTCTGCACCCTTAGGTGTCCTTCTAGGTGAATGAATACCCATTGAATTCATGACTTTACCCATCTGAGTAGGACTCCGAAGATTGAATTCTTGTCCTGCAATCTCGTAAGCTTTATGTTGTAATATTTCAGATTCCTTTGAAAGCTTTTCTACAGATTCTTTACAGTACTCAAGATCGATATCAACACCAACAAACTCCATTTCCAATAACGACATTGTTGTCTCTATTTCAAGCTTCCAGATCTTAACTTGCTTTGACTCCTCGATTTTCTTCTTTAGATACAAATAGATAGACTTACAATAGTATACTTGCTGGCAACAATAAGACGCTATAATCTCTGCTTCAGCTTGAGAGAATCTTACAAACTTATTCGCTCGTAAATACTTCTTGAAATCTTTGTCAAAGTCAGCTTTGCCTTCACCATGAAGTTTTTCAATCAATGACACCAAGTCCATATCAGGAAACTTATCATGGAAACAAAGTCTCTGCATAGGCATAAGATCACGCATTTCGATATTGGTCCAGTCACATAAACCATCCTTAGATAACACTCTGATATCAAATTTCAAGTTCTGATTGATTAAGACTTTGACTCTTGAAATAATGTCAATAACAATTTTACGTTCAGCTTCAGTAATATTTCCAGCATAGCCTTCCATCCGTGTTGGAAAATACCATTCTTCAGCAGAATTCAATCCACCAATGCCTATGCCACAAGACACATCGGTGCCTTCGAGGATCTTTAATCCTGTAGTCTCAGTGTCAACAACTAGTTCTTTATGCAGCTTGATTTCATCGCAAGCTTGCTGGAAGTTTTCTTTTGTTACAAGCATAGAAGCTCTCTATCAGATTCCTTAAGTTCTTCCCAACATTGGGGTGGCAGATCTTCCCTATTGCCAGGAATCTTGATACCTAACTGTTCAGATAACGTCTTCGCATCTGTGCAAGCATTATTGAATGTTGCATATCCATCACTGTCCTTATCCACATTTCTTCCACATGATTGGAAAAGACATCCAAAAGCCTCCGACAGTGAGTAGGATTGATGATATTCGCAAACTCCTCGAGCATCACATGATGGTCTAAGATACGATCCTAACAGTGGAAATGCCTCTAATACACGTTTTCTCATAAGCCATGCAACCGCAACAGTGTCTGCTTGCTCGCAAAACTTCAACCTCTTGTTACAGAAATTCCTCAAAGCTAGATAATTAATCGACATTGAAAATCTATGAATAGCACTAATTGGTATCAATGCCCGAGCATCCTGCCAATTAGCTTGACCCTTCTTGACCAATTGATGATATACAGATTTGCAATGTTCTAAAGCTTCCCTAACCTCAGGAAATAGTTCGGACTCATACACTTGCTGGGGAATTCTAAAGCCAATATCACTATGATCATTATCTCTCCAACCCATTGAATTATGCATTACGATACCAGAAGCAATATACGAATTATCCTCTGCAACTTCAAGATTATAATGCATTCTTCTTTTTCCAATTCTACGCTCAATTGACTTCACTTCCACAGTAGTAAACTTGATCTTATGCTGCTGAGACTTAGTATTCTTCACTGGCAATGCTTTACCACAGATCTCACAAGTACCTCCAGATAGCACTACAACCTTATCACCAACCTTAAGTTCAGACGCTTTGCTCCAATACTGTAATTCTCCTCGCTGCACCAAAAATGGGTGCTCCGCTGTTGAAGTCACTTTTCGACCATAACCCCTGAAATTGACTTCATATCGTTCTTCACCATACGCCCTAAAAGTATTGACGACTTGCCTAAATCGTCCAAGATGCGTCAACACCTTATCACCAACCTTAACATCTCTTAACTTCTTCTTCCCTTTGTTTGTCTCAATTAGATGTTCTCCAGAATACAGACAAGAGAAAACTACCCCAAGTCTTGCTCTTGCAATCTGATCAAATGCCGATCTTGAACACCTTTCGACGCCAAAACAGAATACTGGATGTTCCATTGCCGAAGGTAATGCTTTGAATTCAAGCAAAGCCTTAACGACTTTGTATCTATTCTCCGGTGATACCTCAGGCCATTTGTCAATATGTTTTCCCCAAGTTGATGTAGCCATATTGAACATCGCCTTATAGGGATTCACACAAGCGTCATATAATTCGACCTTGATCTCCCGAACACCTTCATAAAGGACTGTTTGCAAAGGTACTGCGATATCCGGTGATGTACCCATTGCTTTTCGTATTTCATTGATTTCTTGATCTCTGTCTGGATTTACTCCCATATCACACCCCCTTTACTTCAGGAATTTCACTCATGTCAGCTATTCGTGTAAATGGATATTGTTTATTCCAGTAAGTTCCTCTTGGATCAAACAAATAGACCTTGATCCCTAATTGATAGAATTGTTCACATGTCTTAACTTTGTCATCAACAACAAATGCTACAGACTTGACCTTTTTTGCAATATGTGTCTTCGACTGTCCATGACTCCAGAACAAATAGTCATACGGAATACTATTCGAATCTAGCCAAGCCATGGTGTCATATGATATCCGTTTGATCTTCATGTATGGCCTATCAGTCAATAAGATGATGGGAATTTTCTTTGCTTTTAACATCTTCAAAGCGTCACAACTTCTTTGGTTAACCCACAACGTCCTTTTCGCTCCAGAAGACCGATACTTGTCCTTCAATTCTTCATATAATGCTCGATCCTGAAGTGCCTCATCCATCGTCTCTCTATCATGTGTCATAAGAACCCAGTCATAGAAACAGTCAGGATAGTTATTCAAGACCCCATCGATGTCTACGATTACCACATTCACAAGTTCTTCGATGTTCTCCAATTCATGTTCCTGAAACCACCGATGTTCGACCTCAAAGGATTTGTCATTAAAGACCTGCTCAAATTCATCTGGAGTCATATTCCATACTTGCATCAATCCCCAGAGATATTTCTGCATATCGATTAGTTCAATCATCATATTCCCTCGATTCATGTCTTCTAAAGACGTCTTTCTATGCCTCTTCCAGGGAATACAATTTAATGCCTCATCAGCTTCTGCATGTATAGACAAAAGATATTGCCTTGTCCATTCGATTTTGTCAGTCAAAGATAATTCACTTAGAGGTTTATCAAGACGTCCTATAACCTTCTCGGTGAATAATCTCTGACGATTCCACAGTTCATCATTCATTAGTCAAGTGCCTTCTTCACCTTTTCATAGACAATATGAGCCATCTGAGATTTATCCCATGCCCCATATCGCCCAACCAACATTACATTATCCGGAACATGTGGTATATAGTCTGCAAACACTACCTTATGCACCGTCACACCAGGCTTTTCCCGACTTTCACTGAACCTTTGCCCATTGATAACACCCCATCGATAAGCAGGTTCACCAATAAGACCACCATTATAATACACAATACTTTCTATTGCCTCTGGTTCTAATGCTACAGTGACATAAGAGTCTACAAAATAGTAAAGACCTGCCCTGTCTAACTTCGGTAGTGGAATTGTTGAAAAGCCAATTTCAGCCTCTTTTCTAGTAATGCTAATGACTTCATCAAGATCTCTAATAGTCCGAAGCTTTACTTTACTCTTAATAAGTTCCCAAATATGATCCACCGCTTGTGTCATATTCCAGATCGTCACTATAGGTTCATTATATGCATACTTAAGGCTATTAGGTGTTTCTGGATTTTTATACACCAAATTCGAATAGAATCTTGATGCCTTCTCCAAATCAACTGCTGTAGGCACAATAACTTGTGTTAACAAAGTGCTTCTAATAGGCAATCCACAATGATGATGAAGATACATAAAGCCCCTGACTTTAGGTTTCTCCACCCTATTAGTATACACCACATAGTCAACACCCTTCTCATGGCAAGCCCAAGCTGCAAAGAGTCCTGATAATCCCGATCCGAATATGACAGCTCTCATTATTGTTGCTCTTGATCCTTGAATCCTTCCACTTTCAGATTCATTTGTTTAATGACTACTGGCCAAGCTTTATCAACAACCTTGATCGCAGCCTTCATCTGTTTGTCCAGACTTATTTTTGGATCCAAATTATGGAAGATAATTTCCGGCCTAATAAACTCATGGTCACCAACACGAATTGTTGCACTAGCCCCGACTGTTACTGTCAAGGGATTATTCACTACGCCAACTTTAGCCCTCAAAAGGATCCCTGCATTATTCAGTTGTTTCTTGGTCTTAATCTTTACACGCTTGACCTTTACTTCAACCTGATCTTTTGGAGCAAACGCCTTCTTAACTTCTGGTTTTGCCATGTAGCCTCCTTAGAATGGTAGATCTGACCCATCATCTTCAGATTGGCCTTCAACTCCATTGTCACCACCTGCAGATTCTGCTATGGTGTCTCCTTTAGCAACAGCATTGATCTTTTCCTTCAACGACTGTTCACTACCAGTCCGTGTTTCACGCTGTTTGAACTGTTGCGCTACTTCCTTCAAAGGCATAAGCTCAGCTTTCGTTTCAATTGAAAAATCAGTGTCCTCAGTCGAAGGTAAGATGTCATAAAGAGTATCATCCCTCTTTTCTCCAGTTCGCTTCCACAAGAATATCCGATTCAATAGAGAACCATATTCTTCATAGACACTGATCAGTTTGTTCGTCAAATACTTGCCTTTGCCCTCACCTTTTCTCAGAAGTCTAACACCACCAACAACTTCGATGAAGTATTGCTTCTTCCCACGTTTCCCAGCCATCCAATTAGCGTCAGCTTGTTTGGCATGATAGATCTTGTCAACCCACACCCATGAATGCCATTTCTTATGAAGGATAGCAATATCTTCGCCAATCTGCTCACAGAATTGGCAAGGCTCTCCATCTTGTGCCGGACAATATACATCCTGATTGTACTCCCCAAACTTTCCTTTAGTCGGTACTGCATGAAATCCGGTAACGAAGATCTTAGTTGCGTCTTGTACAAATTTGATTACTGCAACGTCCCCACCTTTGATTTCAAGTTGATTCGACTTCTTAACCACACCTCTCTTAGCCTGCTCTACGTACTTCTGTTTTAATGCGTCCAATCCCTCTGTTCCTTGATCTGCCATGTTTACCTCCGTAATGTCGCCAATGTTTTTCTAGTATCTCCCCTGTTGATGAATAGATAGAACGGTTCAAGTTTCAACGTCAATATTTTGTCCTTTGAAAGTTCCTGCACATCTTTGATGCCTTCAGGCAATGCCGCTACATTTACAGGTATCTTCCTTCGAGTCAACGCATACCCAATCCTCCTGGTCGCCTTCATCCCAGCTTCATCATTGTCCATATAGCAATCGACCTGTTTGAATCTAGAAAGTAACTCTATTTGCTCATCTGTCACTGTCCCTAATGTAGAAACAATGTCAGTAAATCCACACTGATACATCCATATGCAGTCTAGCGGTCCCTCAGTGATTCTAACCATTGATCCCTTGACATTGTGAAGATTAAATAGGATACTCTTCTTGTCAAGACCTGGATGCATGTACTTAGGTTCTTCGTTAGCCAAAGTCCTGTATACAAAACCTACTATTTCTCCATGTATGTCTTCAACGGGAATCGCTAATTCGAAGGCGTTGTAATAGATCTTCCATTGACGAATAGTCTCGTCAGTGAATCCTCTATTATGAAGATATTCGTTATCCTCTTGCTGCCAATCGTAAGATATTGTATGCAGTGAATATGATTTGTCCCCTGAATGTTGCTCGAAGAACAATACCTCGTCAGGAGTCTTTGGATAGCATCCATTTAGACGCACACAAAGACCTGTAAATGATCCTGAGTAACATCCGGCAAAACAGTATGCTTTGTTTTTGGATATGTTGATAGATAATGAGGGATTATCATCATCATGAAAGGGGCAATAACATCTTAGTTGATCACCAGCAACAGCTGCAACACGAATCTTATCCAATTATTACATTGCCATCCTCGATTCTCTAAACTAATTTAAGAACCGAACTCAATTCTGGGTCAGCTTGAAGCATCTTTTCTCCAATGACCCTTCGTATTTTGTTAAACTCTCTCACAGTAAGATCAAAAGCTTTTCTGATGTCCTTTGGAGTCATTCCTCCCATAGCTGCTTTCATAAATTCTCGCTCATCTTCATTATACCTGCTATCGCTAAGAAGTTCGATCTCTTCGTATAAACTATTCACTCTTGCTGCATTACGTAAGACCTTCTCTGAAGTCTTGAACCTATGTGCTTCCTTAGTCCTCAAAACCATAAGTTTATTCAGCATCGCCCGATACAGATATGTCTGAAACGAAGCTGATGAATCTCCTCTGTATCCCTTCAAGCACTTGACTATAACAAATCTCAACTCTTGCTCCAAATCAGCACGATCCATGCCGAACACCGGATATAGATTGATCAGATGATGCATTTGTGGAGACCACTTTTCTATTTGAGAAGCTTCCCATTCATGTTGAATTGCTAAGTACGACTCAAGAGCATTAATTGGGTCCAGCCCAACTATATTACGCCGCTTTTCTACAGTTCCTGACGTCCTGTTCAAGTAACGAGATGAACGATTGCCTCGCTTCGTCTGGTTTTTCGATAATGCAAAACGACAAGTCTTCGAACCAATCGCTATTGATGAATTCGATGATTTCTTTACGTTTACGCGGTTTACGCCTATAGTCTTCTCTCGTTTGCTTGAAGATTGCGATTGCGACTTCAAGGTATGGTTGCGCTGCTTCTTTTCGTTCTTGTGCTCTACTCTCGATTTCAATCCATTCGCCATCGACTTGTGTTCCTTTCTTCCACATTTATTCCTCTAGGTTTAGAAAAATACGTCCCCTGATTCAGCCTTCTTTTTGTCCTCATATGGAGCAACCTGCCTCCTGTAAAATTCATGTCCAACACATGATATGAGTCCCATTCCCCTCTCGTATGTTGAATACTTTTCTTCATTAAAGAAACCCAATAGAAGACTTGTTATTACATAATTCAAAGTCCCATCAGGTTCAACTTGATGCTCTTTGCAAACAGCTTCGACCCTATTCATCAATACTCTCAATGCCGGATAAACTTCTTCTCTCATTTCAGGCGATATGTATGGCATTTAGATCTCCTACTCCAGTCAAAAATTCCTCAGCATCGTCCCTAGTATACCCTGTCGACACTGTATTAAAAGCCTTCTCTACAATGTCAATAAGAAAGCTTTTAGCTGATGCCATAAGTATCCATGTTATCTTTGATGGGAGGAATACCTGCAAGTTCTCTTCACCATCAACAAGGATCACCGGAACACCTAATTTTCTTGCCTGTGAAATCATATTAGCAGTACCTTTGCTCTTAGTAATGTCCTGATGAAATGCCAGACATAGTGCGGGAAGATGTTCCAACATTTTTGCATTTCGAATATACCCCGCATTTAGGTAATATTTGTCCCATTCAGCTGGTTCACGAATAACCTCAAAACCTAATGCAATGCCAATATCACGTGACATAGAATCAGCACCTTTAGCTTCACCTTCAACAATAGTGTCAAACCCTACCATTTTAGCCATTTCAAGATAAGCCTTGATAATGTCAAAGTTAGCCCAATTTCGATCCCCGCAAACAAGAATTGTTTTCATAAGAAGCCCCTATTCTAACAAGTTATCCAATCCTTGTACAGGACTAGATCTGAGATCCTTCAGACAGGTTTTCTACCTGTTCATATTCACTCATATAATTCTTGATATAGGATACCAAGGACAAAAAACTGACTCTTGCTTCAGTGTCAATTCGAAAAACATTCCCAAGGATCTTTAGACCCAAAAAGCAATATGCCTTACGATTATTATCCCCAGCCATCCTCAACAACTCGAAACCTGTCGATAAGAACTCAAATTGTAAACGTCCGAACATCTTATAGGCCTGAACATTGATTGTGCCAAAGGGGAAATCTAACTCCAATCCATTCCCCAATACAAACTGAGTTCCCAATGCTCTAATCAAATGTCTAAACTTCATCATTCCCTCCGAATTCAATACTATGATCTTTATAGATCATTATACCCATCATCACCCAAATCTTGCCTGTAGTATCGGTTTCTTACCAGCCAAATACCGGCGTTTCCCTGTCTACACCCTATATTCCTATCGACCCCTTATTCCAATACGACTATTTCTGCAGGATTGCATGACGGTTTTGCCGGCATTTCCTCAAGTTCCAAATATGCCACCAAAGTCGCATATTTACCATCAGGAAACGTTACTATTCGATGTATTGGATTAGGCGCATTACCTACTTCAACCTCAGTACCTTCAGGATAGATATGACATCCTATCTTGATAGGAATTCTTGTTCTCATCATTGTTTTCATTATTTGAGTCTCCCTCACCACAGCCTTCTATGACTTCACCTATGTGGCCTAAAAGTCCGATTCCTTTTCCAAGACCTATATTCCATTACCTCTTGGATTATTGGCCAAGTTTTCAAGGCCTCGCATAATCAGATGCTCCATCTGTCTCGCTGTAGCCAAGTACAACTCATATGATCCACCATAGGGATCAGGAACTGAACCTCTCAGCAATCCAAAGGTACTCAATGCCATGACATTTCCCTTAGTATTATATCGATTTCGAATCGTCATTGCTGCCCCGGAATCCATTGCCAAAATGAGATCAGCCTTATCGACTATCTCTTGAGTCAATTGCTGAGGATTGTGTCTTGATATGTCCACATTGTATTCCCGTGACATTACCAAGACAGAATTCTTCGCAGCACTATGTTCTGTTACACCCAATCCTGCACTATCAACGTTACCTATGATCTTAGGCCATTGATCCACCATTAACCTCATAATCGATGCAGCCATCGGACTTCGGCAAGTATTTCCTGTACACACGATCAAGAAATTGTACTTCTTCGACTCTGCCTTCTTACCAAATATCGAATCAAAGATTTTCTGAAAGAACCCTTTAATATTGAAATTCATATTAGTTTCCCTCCACAACGAATTCTCCTTCAATTGGTTTCTCCACCAACTGAATGTCAAACGAAACTGTGACTCCACCACAATTAGCCTGTGTAATATCCGTCAGAACCCTAGTAATATACGCATCACAAGCCTCTTCACCATCAAAAGGCGGCGTATGCCCATCATGCATATCAAGGCGATCAAGCCGGAAGTTGCACTTCCCAGGTTTAATCCTCGATAAGCATATCTCAGGTAAAACCCCGATGTTCACCCAACCAGTCACCACAGGATGGAAGTATACCAATATCTGGTTCCATCTTGGTACCTTCTGAACAATAACCTTTATCATCCCCGGTGTTATTGCTCCAATAGTCAATGCCTTCGTAGACTTTACCACCTTAGTCTTCTCTTTTCCTGCAACTGCCTTAGGCATTTTTGTGTATCCTCCTTTTCTTTCCTTATGCCGTAATCGCTAATGTAAGATCCGCAGGAGTCGCAGTACCTGCCGCAAATCTCCTAGAGATCTCCCTAATCTCCAAGAGTCTACTTGCAATGATCTTCGCTGTCGCTTCATCAATGTTATAGAAACCCAAATCAGTGGTCAACTTCTTCTTCCTGATCGTATCAGTATGTAGTATATGATTCTTGATGTAGCTATCCAACCAAAGATCCTTACGGTTCCCCGCATTATTAATAGCGAATATCCTTACCAAAGAATGGAATTGCATTGAATGTCTTGGATTGAATGTTGCCGGTTGCCTCTCAAATCGAACATTGACTCCAGTTTGAATTGTATTAGCCACTATAGGCATTTCCAAGACTAAGGGTTGTTGATTAATCCTCTCCACCGACTCTTCAGTACTCTTGATTCTCTGTGCCCTATCCAAGTTTTCCTGTGCCTCTGCCAATGCTAACCTGGGGTGCAAAAGAACCTTGGTGC
>Ga0315289_10003907_pt1 | contig 22436 bp, 18 predicted proteins | sample YL17G11_40_MG_FD_203452 | JGI IMG/M metagenome (GOLD analysis project Ga0315289, IMG submission 203452) | Sediment microbial communities from Yellowstone Lake, YNP, Wyoming, USA - YL17G11_40 | ecosystem: Environmental > Aquatic > Freshwater > Lake > Sediment | place: USA: Wyoming | collected... | reverse complement strand
GACTCGATGGCGATACAAAGACAGCCATAGAAAACAAGGTGGTTGATGCCGAGGAAAAGGTTCGGAGCAACGCTGAAACAAAGGCTCAGGGAGGTGACACGGGTGGACTCGATGGCGATACAAAGACAGCCATAGAAAACAAGGTGAGTGATGCCGAGGAGCGGGTTCGGAGCGACGCGGACTCGAAAGCGAAGGGAGGAGACATGGCTGGACTCGATGGTGATACGAAGAAGGCCATAGAAAACAAGGTGGGTGATGCGGAGGAAAAGGTTCGGAGCAATGCAGATGCGAAAATAGGTGGTCTCGATGGTGATACGAAGAAGGCCATAGAAAACAAGGTGGTTGATGCCGAGGAGCGGGTTCGGAGCAACGCCGAAACAAAGGCTCAGGGAGGTGACACGGGTGGACTGGATGGCGATACAAAGACAGCCATAGAAAACAAGGTGGTCGATGCCGAGGAAAAGGTTCGGAGCAACGCCGAAACAAAGGCTCGTGGGGGAGACATGGCTGGACTCGATGGCGATACAAAGACAGCCATAGAAAACAAGGTGGTTGATGCCGAGGAAAAGGTTCGGAGCAACGCTGAAACAAAGGCTCAGGGAGGTGACACGGGTGGACTCGATGGCGATACAAAGACTGCAATCACGAAAAAGGTGGGTGATGCCGAGGAACGGGTTCGGAGCAACGCAGACTCGAAAGCGAAGGGAGGAGACATGGCTGGACTCGATGGCGATACAAAGACAGCCATAGAAAACAAGGTGATCGACGCCGAGGAGCGGGTTCGAAGCAACGCCGAAACAAAGGCGCAAGGAGGCGACACGGGTGGACTCGATGGCGATACAAAGACAGCCATAACGAAAAAGGTGGGGGATGCAGAAGAGAAGATGCGTAAAACCTACGATGGGTCACGAAACAAGTCAGCAATGACATTTGAAACACGCGCGAGTGTATCATCTGCACGCATTGTCGAAATTGTCGAAAAGAGAATCGACAGAGGTGTCGACGGAAAGGTGAAAGACCCTGGTGCGACGAAGCATTTCTCGTACGACGGTAGGGTGTATTCGTCATTCGGTCACATTCCAACTCCGAAGATGGCAAAACGAATCGCAAGAGGGTTTTCGTCATACGCCGCGAGACAACTCTCGACTGCGAGAAAATCAATTAATAAGGGTGTACAGATTATTGGTGAATCAGCTGGTGCCAAGGTGATAGACAATGGTTCTAAAATGGCAGGAAATACATTAATGTTTGTAGCCGGTGACGGTCTCGACGTGCTCGGTATTTTTCAGGTTATAACAGATGGATTTTTCAATTTTCCAGATGAAAGTGAGTTTATCAATAAACTTATAGTCTACAAAGTGAAACGGCAATCTGTTCGTTTGCAACTGGATACGATGCGACAATATAACAAAGACATGGATGAAAAGAACAAGAGTCGTAAATTGGGTAAGGCACTTAATCCATATACAAAGTATCCTCACATCACAGGTCCCTTGGATAAACTTGACACAGACCCAATCACAGCGGAGACCCGTGCACAGTTCGAAGTTGATACTATCCGACACAAACGTCTCACCACAGCGACAACGACACATTCACAATTATTGATCCAGAATATAGGACAGACATTGTACGACGCATTAAAAACTGTCACGGACTTTAACAAAAAAACACTTTTATCTTACGTCGACGGTCAAACATTACGCGATGAATACGGTGAGGTGGTTGAAACCATCGACGCTGTTTTTTCACCAGTCGAAAGCGACAACCTGTACCGTGAAGCGTTCACGGCTGTGTGTAGCTACAACGGCGGCGTCGTGTATGAAGACAGACAACCTGTTCAGGCTGACCCTAAAGACCCAGGGACTCCAACCATGTCGTGGCGTCCCCGTTTCCAATGTGGTTGGTCTACGGAAGCCGAGTGTCGACGTGAAGCGGATTCTTGGTACAATACGTACAAAAGCGGTCAACAAAGTTATGGTGACTATGCAGAGTGGTTCAATTTTGATGACGTTGCTCTCAGAAACATATCAACCAGCGTTTTCTCATCGACAAATTACCAAAACGCGACCCACGCAGTGTATATATCAACGGATGTTGTATCGGATCTGGAATGTCCACCCTGGTTCGACGTTACAAAGAGGTATGTGTACATGGCGGTGGATGCGACCAACGTAATGCAGATAACGTCGGTTGATTCCGTCTACGTGTACGGCTATTTCGTTACGACCACGACGTCGTATACATCTGGCTCAACACAGCTTACGACATCAAACATCAAACTCGGATACACGAAATCGCTGAGTGGTCTTATGAATATAGTTGGAGCCGGTACGTATATGATTAAACGTTTGGTCATTCCCCCGTCAGAGACGGGACAGACGTGTTTAGCTGCATCCGGTCCATTAGGTAATTACGTATGTTCAGGGAACGTTGGGTGCGCGCCCGGATACAGATTAGACCAATCAGAATCATGTTTCAACAAAGCGTATGCAGAGGCTGCAGCAGTTGGAGCCATTGCGGCAACCAAACTCGGTATCATTGGTGGAGCCGTTGTCGGTGGTGCTCTTACTCCAGGTTTCAGAGAAACTATTAAAAACAGATGTCGATGCGTCATCGATCCTACTCCAACTCTTTCTGAGTCTGACTATCCTCTTCTCGTACCACGTGGATCAAAGCTTCGGAGCAATGGAAAGACGGGTGCGTGTATCGTGACCAATCCGGGGTTCAGAAGTATGTGTGCGTACGGCAAGGGGACGTATGACCAAACGGTCGTGACTCGGTGTACATACACGACACAATTCTGTCAAAACATGGGGATGTGTTTCGATGAAAGTACCATGACGTGCTATTTGCCTGGGAAAGAAATGCTTGCAGCGACATTCCTGTTTGGTACAGGTGGACCCCGTGAATGGATTAAAATAAACGGGTGTAAATCCTCGGGGGATAAGGGTATCGGTAGTTTGAGTGTCTCGAATGGACGTAAGATGCTCAGCGACGTAATTGCAGGCTCAAAGAATTGGCCATCCAACGTCAAAAACGCTATGAAGGATCCGGAGTATGCGCTCATGAACTTGTCGAGTTTCGCTGTTCTTGGGAAACTTACACGTTTTAAGAGTGCGATGGATCCACTTGGTATGTATCTAGCGGTCGCCGGTCTCGTTGTCATGGCGGGTCAGTATGGACTTCATAAGCTTGGTGATAGATTTGTAAATACGACCGACCCCAAAGAGTATGCAGTTGGTGGGTTTATCGAACCGGACCCTACAAGCACAGACGACCCCATACCCATTCCACCAACGTACACCGACGGTTGGCTTACAAAACCAATCGACTTTATTCCGAGCGACCCAACAAATCACTATGCACACATCACAGACTATCCAGATTTTCCTTTAGGATTTAAAAATTCGCCAGCGAATTACCTGTCTGCCAGAGGAGAACAGCAATACTGCACGCCTACATACGCAACAGAAATACTTACTGTCGTTGGCTTTAATCCTTCCAATTCAGCTCAAAATATGTGCTGGAAATACAGACCGTATGTACAGGTGGAACCGGCGCAGACGTTTAATTTTCGATTTTACGAAAGAGTTGAAAGTGGATTTAAAGAGGTTTACATATACATGGATTATAGTTATCAGAGTGTATTCGACACATACGGCACGACTACACCGTTTTATTTAACACGAGACTCTATCGATGGTCGAGGAGATCGTAAATATAAATTCCAATTTACCGGCACTGCAATGAATCCTGAAAACCAACCTCCTGAGGGAGATAAACAGGCACGTAGAGTCACTATCACGAGAATAGATGGAAACGATACACGCGCGACTCGAGTCGGGGCAGGTGATCTTCGAGAGGCGGATGGTTGGAAAATAGATTACAACACTTATGGACTTTTTAGTGGATACACGTATCATAACGAGGGGACTATGTTCTCTGTGGTCATTCAGGGTCAAACTTTTTTTGCGCCATTTAGACTTTTAAAACAAAGCGAAGAAAGAATGATTCGAGCTGGAATCAAAGCAAAATACAACGCCCTTTGGTGTATTCCTTCAAAACCAACTGCGTCGTATTACATCGACGCTGAAATCGGTCAGATCGCACCTGAACAACTCTACATGCAGAATCGTTCATGGACCGATGGCAAAGACCCTGAAACTCCGGTGTACCCGGAACTGGGTATAAATGAAGATCTCGGGACATCAGATCGGGGGAATGTAGATGTTAATACTTTTTTTAATGGTAATTGTCGATTCACGGGTGACAGTGCTGCAAACCAAAAGTTTTTCTACCAACTCGTGTACGACAAGGACAACATGGCTGTCGCCACGACAACGCTTACGGCGGCAGTGAATGGAAACATGACGACGTCGACGTTAGCAATTACTGTGGGGAGCACGGCTGGTTTTACCGCGGGTTCTATTTTATCATCTGAATCGACCAGTGCGCTCGGACTTGCCGGAACTTCCAATGTTCTTCGTGTCGATTCATCAACTCAGCTCACAATCGCATTCACGGAACAGCCGTTAACAAGCGTCGCCACGGGAGTCACAATCAAACTCAGTATGCCCAAGAAATTATGGGATACAGCTTATTTAAGTAGATACTTTAGCAATTCAACAATCACAGAAATGCGTCGTTATTACTGTCAAGAGGCGTTTGCCGCTGACATGACGGGTGAGACTGTTGAAAAGAAGTGTTTTGGATATATAAGCGCGCGAACGGAAACGTATGTGATGCTTCCTATGACTGTTTTGTCTTCCAGAGCTACAATGATAACTTCTTAACTTCCAACGAGCGAAGCTCGTTGTCCTGTGGACCGGCGGTCAAGTCCTTCGGACTTGAAATTAAAGCCCCCATACTGATAAATTCTTAAGTTCCAACGAGCGAAGCTCGTTGTCCTTCGGACCGGCGGTCAAGTCCTTCGGACTTGAACTTAAGCTCCCCATGCTATAGCTGAGCTACCGGCAGTGGCACCGTTCCAGTATGTACCTGGTCCAATCACCTGCGCAATCTGCCAGTTGAACATTTTCTGACCAGCCATCGTACCAATCTTGTTGTAAAGGGTGCTTCCCGCGACCAATGGCATAGCATATGGAGTTTCAATGATACTTTCGAGTGTTGAACCAGTTGGCAAAATTGGGAACACCTGGCTGGGGAAACTGAGACCGATTATTAAATTGTTTATAGAAGTAATTAGAATCTGACCGGAGATTGTAGAACCGCTGATCAGTACCTGAGAACCTACCACCAGAGAAGAATCGAGAGCGCTAGCGATTACAAGAGTGACAGTTGTAATAACTGTAGTCGGTGTGTTTGTGGTATTCGGAATTGGTACTGCTGCACCACCGGTGGCGAATGTAACTGAGCTGATTGCGGAAGCTGTCGACATGTTAATCGCTGTACCGGCTGCAATGCTAGGGACAGTCTGGCTAGGATAGGTCAGTATGATCGAAGATGAGGATGCTACTGCAGTGCCAGTAACGACTCCGGTAATACCAGTCACCTTAACCTTTGCGTTCGAGAGAGCCGTTGGGAAAGTTCCAGTCACCGTAAGCGTCTTTGTGGTTGTTACTGCTGCGTCAACGGCAGTGGCTAACGTTACTGTGATGGGTGTAGCCGCATAGGATGCCCACGTAGTCACGCTGGCTGTGGTCACGCTCGGAGCGTAAAACCCGAATTCACCTGCCGTCGTGGGAAGTGTAGATGTTGCTAGTGCAACTCTCCACGCCTTGTAGACGGCAGTGAAATCTGAAGCATTTACGTCAGCTGGTTTATAGAAATTGGGACAAGCAGTCTCGATATACTTGCGTGTCGGTCCTGTGAGATCCGCCTTGCGTGCTCTCGTGATTATGGCGGCTGTAAGTCCGTTGGGTACAACATTAACAAGATTAATATACTGTGTCGATGATGTAACTGCGGCGGCATCTCCGCCAACGGGAGTAATATTACCTATACCCGTGTACTGGTTATAAGCAGCCGTCGCAACTGTATCCGTAAGAGGGGGCGCTGTACCAGTTGTAACAAACGGGCATTTTGCAGTAAAATAATTATTCACTGCATTCTGAACACAGACAGACTTTGGCTGCGGAGAATCGGACAACCCCTGTGCAATTGCCTGACGATAATTTGTTGTACACACGGCTATGGCATTCGTGAGTGTAGAAGTTCCTGCTGATGTGTCTGTTGATGCTGGAGGAAACTGGTAGGTTGACCGGGACTGATACCGGATGATGATGGCTGTGATACTCGCGATGACCACCAAGGCGATTATGGCGATGATAAGGTTTCGTCTTCCTGGACCAGTGAAGCCAAGCTCAAACTTCATTAATTGACGCCTAGAAAATTATTAGAGAGATGCACATATACCAAATGGTTCGGAGTCGGGTAAATTGTATCTGTTGTAAGTACCTGTACAACTTAAAGTTGCTGAAGTACAAGACGTATTAAGAGCGATACAATAACCGTGAAATTTACGACTGGTAGCTTGAAGGGATGTTCCGTTACACACAACAGTTGCGGTCGCTGGACATGTGAATCCAGATCTGTATGTTTTCGTCCATTGCAAAAACGAATTCAAATAACATTTATCATTACCAAAATTACCTGTTACAAGATCGAGATCAATTGAATACCCTGGACTGCATCTTACGTGCTTCGTTTGATTATACAAACCTCCATTACCAAACTGTCCAGATGGGCACCCTGCTTGACTATTTGTTGTTGCGGGTCGAGAGGGTGCAAGGGGGGTATTATCTGCTATCACAGTCCACCAAGCTTCAGTCGTAGTAATGCCCTTCACATCGTAACACCAATTCAAAGGCTCTACTGAATAAGGAGCGACTGTATCTCTAATTATATTTTGATCAACAACTACGGTACATACACCATTATAAGGGAAATATCCAGGCTGACAACATAATTGTGATCCACTATTCGGATATTGTATATATCCAGGTTGACACGCGAGTACACATGTTCGACCGGATACTGATGCTTGGTGAGATGAAGTCGGATACGTTGTTGTGTCGCTGATAGCACACGTGAAGTTACATGTAGCGTCATTATTTTTAGTAGGAGTCGTCCCTGTGGCTGATGTGATATTTTCACAACATGTGAATGCGCCGAGTGATTTATAATATCCAGTCGAACACCCAAATACACAATACGGGTTACCGTTGGCATCTGTCGCCGGATTACCAGTTGCGTTCGGGGATGTTGTACTACAACTGAATGTACACTTTGAGTCACTCGAATAACTTCCTGTTGTTCCAGTCTGGTCGGTCCCTCTTGTTTTACACGATATCGAACATGTTCTATTCGTTGTATTCTGTGTTACGCTCGCATAACCAGATGTATTATCGGATACGCTACACGGGTTTGCGTTACACGATGCCGTTCCGTACGTTATGGTGATATTAACCCCACCTGTATAAGTTGGACAACAAATTGAAGTGGCGCTGTCTTTAGTGTAACCTGATTTGCACGTTTTCGTACAACTGACTGTCGTAGTGCTCGCGTTGTAAGTGGTAGTCGTTCCTGAGTTCGCGTCTGGAGTACTCAGTCCACATACCGGTTCACATGTAGACAACCGCGAGATGGTAAATCCTGTGGGTGATGTCAGGGCTGGACATGCACCCCGAACACACGATCTGGTATTTGTTGTCGGTGAAGAGCTGGATACTGTCATTCCGTATGTATTTGGATTCGGAAGACTACATGTCACAGCACACCTTGCCGTTGACTCCGACGTCGATGTTTGACCACTCGGGTATGACCATGTAATCCCCGTACCAGTAAGATCTGTACCTGCTGTATCTACTATTGTCGGAATTGGACAACACCCGCTGTTATTCAGGGTCGTTCCTGTACTAGCCGTGTACTTTGTCCTACCCGATGGGCATGAAGCAATCGAACACGTCCCTGAAGTTGATAGAGAAAATCCAGTACTCGTCGCATTTGCTCCCCCCAGTGTATTTGCATTGTTTGCTGCAGTAGGGTCAAAGACCGAACATGTTCCCGCACACGTAGCATCAAAACTTACTAGTTTCGTACCCGGATCAAGATTTGCCGGTGGACACGATGAACACCCCGTGCCTGTCGGAGAATACCCTTGATTACAAAGCATCACGCATGTTCTCGAATTTTCGGGTATCACGTTCGTCTCTAAAACAGCTCTTCCCAAACTGGCGGATGCTGCCGGTGGAGAACAGACGGCTGTACAAATCTTTTGCACAGTTGCTGTTATTTTGTATGCAACCTGACCTATACCAGTGAAGGTCAATGTGAGATATTTTCCATACACTTGCGTCGTATTTGTAAACGTCGACGGTGATGCACTTAAAGTTTGTGTTTGGTTAAGCACTTCTGTACCGCCTTCATTTTTCTTGAGACTGATACCCACTGATGTCACACTTCCTGATTTCCAAAACTGGATCGATTCAATTTTAATCTTGAATGGAAATGCGACACTGGTCGTTGTTAGTGTGTACAGTGTCGGTGTACCTGAACCCGTATAAATGGCAGCTTGTGACCCCGGGGGAAAGAAATAATACGACCCGATGTTCGTCTGTATTTTCGTAGCAGTCGTCAAGTAGGGTATTCCCGTAAGCGGAGTGGTGATTGTCGTGAATGTTGAATCTTGCACCGGAAGTACGATTCCGGTTTGGTTCGTATCTGAGTTATTAACACTCACCGACGTTTGATTATTCGTCGCAGGTGTCAGACATGTGTATGTACATGTCGGACCTGATGCTCCGGTTACAGTGTCTATGAAATCACCAGTTCCGTCTGTTTTTCCGCACGTAGGTGTCACACAATCATCGGTGTAGCTCGTGATTGTTGTTCCAGTCGGTGTATTAGTGACCGCGGGGCAGCATCGTGTATTCTGAAAATTTGGTAAACCCTGTGAACACGAGACAGCACACGCCTGTGTGTAGTTTGGAATGGCTGATATATCTGTACCTGATACTGAACTGAGCGTCATATTTTGCGGAGTTGTACCCGATGCGTGTACGCACGTCGCTTGACACATGGCGGCTGCTTGTATAGTGATGTTCGTGGGTAATGTAACCGAAGGACATGACACACACGCCGTACCATTCCAATAGAAACCGGTTCGGCACGTGACTCGACACGTCAGACTCACACTGTCATACACTGCGCTATCACCGTTAGCAGGCGTCGCACATACTGGTTCACATTTGGCATTCAGTGTCGTTCCTGGTGGAGCGCTTGCTGTACAAGCAAACACTCCTGCATTTTCAAACCAAAGATATTCTCGTAGTTTTGAACCAAAAGAAGCGCCCGTGGATTGTTTTTTATACGCGCGTTCGTTACACCCCGAACACGCCACGAGATCTTTCGTAGAAAACGAACTCACTGTAGAATCATCTAAAAGTCTTTGAATCGAGGCGTTACATGCTTTGATGTCCTGACATCCTATTCCTTTCGTGTCTGAAAGTGTGATTGCCTGTGCATTAATTGTGCCATACGATTGCGCCGGGAATGAAAATGTGATTGTCGACGCCGTGAAACTCTTCACCCTGACTGGAATAGCAGGACCACTGACTTGTGTTATCGCCCCTGACCATCCGATGATTCGATCACTCGGAACTGGTTCATTCCCAGCAGCAAGAGTTGCAGTAAATTCAATTGCAGTAAGATTTAATGGTGATCCAGAAGATGAACCGTATTGCAGAAGTGAATTTGTCGGAAGTCCAAACGTGATGTTTGTCGATGTGTACGACTTTACAGTCATTGGAATTTTACACAAAGGATCGTCAACTGACACTTGGCTGCATCCACACACAGTTGTTTGGACATCATTCGTACTAATAACACCTGAAGTACACCCTTGGGCTCCCCTGACAATTGGTAAACTTCCAGTTGAAAGAAGGGCGTTTATTCCAGACATGTTTACTGGAACAACGAGGCTTGTAAGAACGGTGGTCCCACTCGATGAAATTGCCCCGTTTGTTTGAGTAGGCAATCCCGGAATGCCTGATATATTAAAGGCTGCATTGTAGCCGTACGTCTCGGTGCCATTCACACCTATATAGTCTATGTGTTCTTTTTCATATACATACGATTGTAATGCTGACACTGTCGTTGGAGCTTTTATTCTAAATCGTGTATTCTCGGGTATGGCGCGTACTATTTGAGTCGAAAATCCAATTTGTATTTGCATAGACGATGCTACACTTTTAATAGTAATAGTACCGTTTATGTAATCGTCAAGACCATCTATGGTTTGGTTAGCAGCAAGACCTGTCACTGCGTTTTTGAGATTCAATGTAAGAGCATCAATTGTGTTTGACGATCCTCCAACCTGTGCACCTATAACCGCCTCTGTGTCCACGAGCGAAAAAAGGGCACAACTCGTTGCATTTTCGTCAAAATTGAACCCTCGGCAATTGTTGGTACTTGTACATGTATCTGCACAAGCATCAGCGCTTGTACTTGTCACAGTTGAAGTTGAAGTTCCAGATATAGCAGTCCCTTCGCGGTACGAATATCCAATCGGTCCGGAAACTATCGGTGGTGTTAATAACAGGTGGTTGGGGTCATATTGTGTATCTAGGTTATCCGTTGGGATACCTAAACTCGTCACTGGGTTAGTACCAATCTTTGCCAAGACTGAAAAATCTGATTTGTCTGGATCTCTATCCGTAGCTTCCAACTGAATCAAGTACGGTGAGTTTGATGCTTTTTTTCCTATATCTGTGACGAAATCGTATGCAATGAGTTTACAGTTGTCATTTCCATTGCACTCTGACACCTTCGTTTGAAGATTTGAAGGTAAAACACCTGTATCTATCGTAGGAGGTGGTGTGTCAGGCAAATATATATAACTCGAAATATCTGCCTCCTTGGCTGTTTGAAGTGCTGAAAAATCAGAACTTGATATGCCCTGACCTGACATCTATTCTCTTCATATAAAATAGTTCCGGTTGGAACCATCTAGAGTACTGTGTCTCTTAAAGTACATGTCCAACGGATATCCGTTGTCCCCAGGACCTGTTGTGCTCACCCGCCATGGAAAGTGTGTCCCGCGCGACCAAGACTTGAAGCGTCAGCTGACGGTTCGGGCTGTCGAGAATGCGATGGGCATGCGACCACCGTCGTTCAAGGTGTTTCGTGAAGGAAAATCAGGCTCGATGTACATTCCTCGATTTTACGGCGAACAAGCCGCCGTCGACCGACGAGTCGAACCTATACAGGCGAATATCGAATTTGTGGGACAACTCAGGGATGCGACGCGACAGAACGAGGCGTTCCGTGCCGCTACCAAGGCGTTTCGGGAAGTAGGCGGTGGTGTTCTCTCTTTGCCCCCGGGTTGGGGAAAAACGGCCTGCGCACTTGCTTTTGCTGCACATCTCAAATTACGTACGATAATCATAGTTCACAAAGAATTCTTGGCGAATCAGTGGAAGGACCGCATCGGTCAGTTTTGTCCTGGATCAACCATAGGTCGGATCCAACAGGACACGTTCGACATTGAATGCGACTTTGTCATTGCGATGATCCAAACCATGTGTTCTCGTGAGAATGACCCAAAGGCGTTCGATTCGTTCGGGTTTGTCATTGTGGACGAGGCGCATCACATTGGTGCAGCCGCCTTTTCACAGACGATGTTCAAGTTGTGTCCTCGGTATTCGCTCGGATTGACGGCAACGCCCGAACGTAAGGATGGACTTACAAACGTCCTCTATTGGTTTCTGGGTCCCGAGATTTTCAGGGTTCAACGTGAGAATCAAGCAACAACACGGGTCGAATCTGTCTTCTTCGACGACCCCTTGTTCAGGGAGGCACCACCAGTCTCGCGATTCGGAAAGATTAACATGGCGGGCATGGTGACTCAATTGACAGAGATTGATGCTCGGAATCAGAAGATTCTCAATCTGGTCCGGGGGTTGGATCCGTCCCGCCGAGTTTTGATCTTGAGCGACCGTCGCGAACACTGTTTTTGGCTTCGAAACAACCTCGAGGGGTCTGCAGTCTACCTGGGTGGTATGAGCGAAAAGGACCTCGACGCGGCATCGAAACACACGGTCATTATCGCAACCTATTCGATGGCGCAGGAAGGACTTGACATTCCAGTCCTGGACACGTTGCTCATGACGACGCCACACTCTGACGTGACACAGGCTGTTGGGCGAATCATGAGAGAAACACCAGGCAAGGTGAATGCTCCTCTCATCATCGATATCGTGGATCGCTGGTCGGTTTTCAATTCAATGTATAAGAAACGGTGTGTCATCTACAACGCATCTGGATTCAGTGGAATCAGAACAGACTCGGACTCTGGACCCGGAGGCGCGCGAGAATTCCCCAAAGGGAAATGTTTACTGTGATTAGAATGTCAGCTGCAACTGTGAGTGCCCTGGCACTTATTGCACTCATGGTGTTTTTTATTGTCGAGTCTCGTCCTCAGAAAAAGACTCTTTCTATGCTAGACCTCGCCGAGTTTAAAGACCTACCCGGCGAGCTCCGCGCGATGATTCGTTCTGTAATGCCGAACAGTGCACAGCTCAAGAAACAATGGGCGCACATGACGCCCCAACAGAAACAGATGGTTATGCAGCAGATTGCTTCACAGTTGCCTCAGCAGCCACAGGAGGATAATCGCCCACCTGCGCCGTCGGTCGTCGTCAAGCCTGAGACTCCGAAGAGTAAAGAGGCTGGATTCAAACCCGGTTTTCTTTTATCGAATAGCATCAACAAGGGTAAGAAGAAAAACACCCAAAACAAAAAACATGATGAGGTGGTTACACTCAGTGACGTCGGGGCCTCCGAGGACGAAGAGCCCATCTCGACTGACATTACTGACGCTGACGCCTGAGGGTTGTGGTTTCCGCGGCGGAGAAGGAGGTTCCTCTCTGTCAAAGGGCGCGTAGGACAACCCCATCTAATCTACGCTAAGAAAATTTAGTCCAAGGGGCACGGAGTGCCCCTTGTTCGCCATGCCACGGAACAACTCGCTTCGCGACTTGGTATTTTTAAAACTTCCCATCTGGGTTGTTCCCACCACGTGTGACGATTTCGTCAAACGACGTCTTGGGAACAGTTTCTACATCAATGTCGGCACCGTGATTCGGGTCGATACCCACAACATCAGGTCCGACGACGCTGTCCTGGGTGACTGGCATTGGTTCAAGGATATCCATTTATTATTAATGGTGTTTTTTTCTCAAGTTGCTCTTAAGCTCACTGGTCACTTCGTGACCAGTGATCGCCGGCACCGCTGCGCCTGCTCAAAGAGTCACCTCCTTCTTCTTGGACTTGCGCTTCTTGGCACCGACGTTCACCTCCTTCGTGTCCGATCCGAAATCGACCGACACAATGTCAGAGATGGCATCCTCCTCCTGAGTGGCAGGTGGGAAACGAGGACCTGGCTCACGTGTGCCGAGAGCGGGTGGAGGACCGATGATTCCACCCATTAACGTCGATAGGTCCAGTCCGGGTCCACGCATCTCGTGACGACCGGCTGAGATACCACCGGCTGACGGAGGTCCCTGCTGCTGCGCATCACTCTGTGTACGCTGGACGGCATCCACCATGTTCTTGACCAGGTCTGGGTTCTGCTTGAGCACCTTGTTCATGTCTGGCATCGCCGACTTGAACATCGAGTTGGTCAGGTGGAACATCATCGCCGATCCACCCACCATCATAATCAACTTCACCTCTGGTGCGACGTTCACCTTCGTGTTGTACTTCTGGTAAAGCTCCTCAAAGACACCGTCATAGTCGTCCTGGTTCTCCATCATGTTCTCAGACCACCCGTCGAGCTGCAGATCGAAGGGGTCAAACCGCTTGTTCAGAAACTCGAGACCAGTCACACATGCCACCAGCATGCGCTTCTGGAAACGAATGGCACGCTCAGCCTCGATGGCATACGTCATACGCTTGTACTCAGTGCGAATCTCCTCAATGTCGCTGTAGCTTGTCAGGCGAGATGATGTGTTCATACCCTTTTTCGCCAGGCGCGAAATCTTGTTCAGGAGATCCGCCTTTTCATCCTCGATTGTCTTGTAGCCCTCAGACGGCATCTGTTGTCCGCCACCGCCGCCTCCCATCTGCGGTGGGTACTCATCACCACCCATCTGCTCGGGCTCTTCCTGACCACCGTCCCACATCTCGGGTGGTGCTGGACCGTGCGTCTGACGCTTGTTCGGATTCGTGAACATGTCCAGACCAGCCAGGTCCTCTGGTCCCTGCTGCTGCTGGGGCTGTGCCGGTCCGCGACGAAACGGACGAGCCTGTGGCGGCTTACGGACTGGAACAGCACGCTCCGCCGGTGCAAACGAAATGTCATCCATCAGACGACGCTCATCATCGTTCAGAGTCAAAGTCACAGGAGCCGACTCTGGAAGAAGGTCCATCCTGTAATCCTTAAAGAAAGGAACTCGTATGCTTTAGACGCAATCAGTCCTTTCCACCACAGGTGGAAAGGATTATTTTCCATACATACTAATAAATGAAGTCTGCTAAGATCGTGATGAACATTGTTATCATCGGTCTCCTCCTCGTCATCCTGCGTCAGGTCCTGGGTCGTGGCATCAGCGGGTACGGTGCTGATCTCACGACAACCCCAGGCAAGGGTATGTCCGCTGGTCCATCCAGCATTTTCGGTCTGAAGTACGACCTCGGTTGCACCGCCAGCGGATTCAACCCCCAGTCTGCATACTACTCCAAGTCTCTGACCCCAGGTGGCTGGTGCAAGGACATGGACTTTGTGCGTAACCAGGAACGCGATTTCACAATCACCAGCGGCATCGGTGGCTCTCTGTTGAGCAAGTGAGAGACCGAGTCAATTGACTCGTGATCAAGTCGCTCCGGGACTTTCGATCACCGCTGCGCGACGGACAAGGGCTCCTTAGCCCAAGTCGCTTCGCGACTTGTTCGTGCGACCCCGTGGACTCAAGCCGACATAGAATACAAAAGGAATGCGAAAACCAGCATGGCAAAAAGGAGGTGCGCGATACCGAACCACAGACGGTTCTTCTCTGGTCCCGCCTTGTTGTTCATGCCGTCGTAAATCATGGCGATGCCGCTGCCCATGACACCAGCAAACACTAAGAACAACCCACCGAGTGTGGTCTTGTACGCCAGAGGACCGGATGGGTACAGAAGAGCGGCGACAATCAGTGTCAGTGTGATTGTCATCCACGCTGCCACCTGACCAGAACGAGACTCTGTCTTGGCAGCAGCCTGTCCATTCACGAGGACGAGCTGACGGATCGCCTGAACAATCAGGAACGTCGCCATCGACAGCTTCAACACAGAGTTGGGGTTGCTCAGAGAGTTGTTGCTGTAACCATATGCGTTCATTTTATAAAGAGGTGACATTATTTTTACAGAGGGATGAACTTTGCTGAACTCGACGAAGAAGATGATAACGGTGCCAAGGTCCTGATGATGGACACCTACGACCGTCTCCTTCGTCTGAGAAACATCCTCGAATTCGAGGAGAATGATAAACCCATTCCGAAGCATGAAATGTTCGGCATAATGGAGAACCTCAAGAAGGAGTATCTCGATGTCGTCCCCGAGGTTCTCATTGGGTACATGAACCTTCACGCAAAGAAGGAAAAGGCGAGTCACATACTGAGCGTCATGGACAAGCTCGGAAACAAGGATGTCAAGTACGTCGAGATTCTGAGTCAGCTCATCGAACAGTTTGACAAGGATGAGGGAATCAGTGTATTAGCTGAAGAACTCAAAGAAAAGACGACGAAAATGATCTCGATGCGAAACGTCTTTTCGTTGTGCAAGGATGCTGATGTCATGTCGAATTATATGTGTTTCGTATGTCTCGAACGTCCGGTGACTGAGTTTATCGATCCATGTGGACACGTCATCTGTGAACAGTGTTCGAAGCGAAGTGCGCTCCATGTGTGCCCTTTTTGCAGGGGATCGGTTCGTCAATTTAAGAAGATGTTTTTGGGGTAGTCATGTGTCCGTGTGACACCTTACCGGAAAGTCCGAACATCCTTGGGTGCATCCTTCCAAAAAGTGACGGGATCCGTCTCGTACAACTCAAACAAACGGGTATTGTCCTCCTGACGAAGAACAATTGGCTCTTTGCCATTGGCATCCTTCAGACCCGGTGGAAATTCATCCGACAGGAACGTCTTGATTGACACCAGATCGGGATTGTACAAGCACGCCAACTCGTAACCGATGTCGAGGTCAAGACCCTCGTCATCCGTACGAACCCAATAGTGTTCGCAGATTTCTCCCGATGAAATGCAGTACCCGTGGATGATAGTCGACTTGACCCCCTTCTCAGCCAGAAGTTTCTTCAGAACGGCACAGTGGTGTACGACGGATCCAGCAATCTTATGGAGCTTCATGCGCATGGCGGTTCGTTTCACATCCATTATACTACGTACACGAGTTGTTTTTAAAGTCCAACAGACGCGTCTGTTGTCCAACAGACGCGAAGGGACTAAAACTAAAATGCGCCAGTAGGGTATGGAGGATCCGATTCTTGCACCAAGTCTTGCACGATTCACGACATTCCCGGTACGTTACTCGGATCTGTGGGACTTGTACAAGAAGGCGGTGGGGTCGTTCTGGACGGTGGAAGAAATCGACCTCGGTGGGGACCTCAAGGATTGGGACAAACTCAGCTCTGACGAACAACACTTCATCAAGATGGTTCTGGCGTTTTTTGCAGCCAGCGATGGAATCGTGATGGAGAATATTGACATGAATTTTTCAAAGGATGTCCAGATCCCAGAGGCGCGTTCATTCTACGCATACCAGGGGTTCAATGAAAGCATCCACAGTGAGACGTACTCGCTCATGATTGACAAGTTGGTAAGGGATCCGGAAGAAAAGGCGAATCTGTTTCGCGCAATAGAGACATCGCCAGCTGTGAAACAAAAAGCAGAATGGGCAATGGAATGGATGCGTCCGGAATCGCCCTTTTCACAGCGACTGGTTGCATTCGCGTGCGTGGAAGGCATATTCTTCTCGGGCTCATTCTGTGCCATCTTTTGGCTCAAGAAACGTGGTCTCATGCCTGGTCTCTCTTTCAGCAACGAGCTGATTTCTCGGGACGAGGGACTCCATCAGGAGTTTGCGGTGACGCTCTACTCACACCTTATGGAAAAGTGCCCTTCCAAGGATATTCACAAAATTGTTCAGTGGGCATGCGAGGTTGAGAGTGAGTTCATCACACAGGCACTACCCTGTAAACTCATCGGCATGGATGCTGCTGAAATGACGCAGTACATCCAGTTTGTAGCCGATCGCCTCATGATGCAATTCGGAGAGAAACCAATCTACGGAGTGACGAATCCGTTTGATTGGATGGAGACCATTTCCCTCGAGGGAAAGACCAACTTTTTCGAGAAGCGCGTCGGTGACTACTCAAAGCACATGATTGCCGAGGGTGATGGTATCCGATTTGACGAGGAGTTCTAAAAAGTCCAAGGGGTCGCGAAGCGAGCCCTTGTCCGCCAGTGGACACACAAGTCGGGGCGGGAAGAGTTCTAGAGAAAAGGCTCGTTACAAGTATATGGAATATATGTGTTGCTGTTTTCGTAGGGTAAAAGAAGAACCACAAGCTGTTCCACTCGTTACATACAGCACATTTGAAGTCGTTCAGCTCGCCCCACCGAAACCAATCGTCGCTGGGAGGAGTTACGAGATACGTGTCAGAAACGCGTTTCGCCAACATGGAATCGAGACGCTCGAACAGACGGCAGGGGCGACAAAAGCAAATGATGTGACCATAATAGTAAATGGTGAACACTACGGTGTCGAAGTCAAGACCAAAAATGCGTCAGAGGGTGGTCAACGTGTGTTTCAGTTGCAGGATGATCGTCTCGTCATGGAGGATATATTCTTTGGATCATTGATCAATAATCATTTACCGTTTGAAGGACGAATCCCTTCTTTTTTGCGCGGTGACAAGTCATTCGAAACGTGGATCATAGAGAAACGTCATTTTGAAGGGGAGTACATTCCCGTCGAAGATGACGCCGTAAGTCGGTACTATGAGAATAAAGGATCGACATATATTTACATCCAAAGCATGGGATTATATCATACGGGTAAAGATCCGTGTCTCTTTGGAGTTCCTGAGTTTCGATCAAAAACGCGCGTGCGGATTCGGTGTAAGCAACACGGTAAATCATCCGTGCCCGGATCGGTCATGGCGTCGTTGGTCTTCAAACATACACTTGAAAAGTCCAGTTTTATGCTGGATGTATGATCCGAAGGACTTGTCCGCTGCGCTGCGCGGCGGTGTCACGCATGACACCTGATGAGAACTTCCGAAGATGCTTTCTTGGCGTTCATACCATAGGACCAACTCACAGACTCGATAACACAGTCTTTGTACAGGTCGCGAATGTATTCACAATCGTTATAACTCAACAACCAATCTTTGCGTTTTTTGATCACGCTTGCAAACTTTGCATGATCAAATGACTCGTGCATATCGCCATCTTTGCCATAAATATACGTCGAAATATAGTATGGTGGATCTGCGTAGACGAAGGTTCCCGGTGATTCTGGGTGTGCATCCAAAAAATCACAACAATCCATGTTTGAAATTTCGAATCGTCCCAAATTGAGGCTCCGGAGCGTCTTTAACGAAGACTCATTCAGACGACCAGTCGACGCCTCTTGTGAAAATCCTCCGCAAAACGTCGAACCACTGAACGAACACCTGTTGATGACGTAGTAGGCGGCTGCGACATCCACGGGGTCACTGATTTCTCGAATCGTGCTTCGGAGTTGCTTGAACGTCTCTTTTTCAACGGGCATGAGTGCACGAACACGACGCTCGAGCTCTTCGGGATTCGATTGAAGGACGGACCAGAACGTGTACAGAGGCACGAACAGATCGTTCGCCTTGACGTCGATTCCAGTCGACAACTCAAACGAGCCGCCTCCGATGAACGGGGACAAGAGCGTCTTGGTATCTTTCGGTAACCTTTCAGTCAGTATTTTCACTGCACGTGTTTTACCTCCGGGGTACCGAAGGGGTGACTTCATAAGAGTTAAACGCTTCGAACCTTTATTCATTTCTTATAAATTGTACAATCTTTGTAATCTAACCCTCTTTTTTCTAAATAAGGTATAAGAACTTCCTTGAATGGTTTAATAACCGGTAGCATTTCCTTCTGACACCAATCATAATAGTCACGTACAAATTGCTTGTGAGTCACGGGACACTCTTTGTTCCATACACTGTCCATATAAGTATCTAATGTATTATTAAATCGTGTTCTCTTCATTACTACTTAAAGTCAATAGTTTTTTAAGCCCAGTTTTGTCTGGGTACATGTGCATGTAGTTCAATATGACTCGTTTTATTTCTGTATAAAAATCGGCTACCACTGTTTTCATAGTTCCGTCATTTTTCATCTCTTGAAGCATGTATACACCATTCCATGGTTTTCGTGCTTCGAGGTCATAATTTAAATCAGATATCAAACTGGATTCAACATCAGAGTTTGCTGGAAACCATTTGATGATGACCAAATTGAAAAATATTTTAATGAATTGATCGAATGTTACTATTTTAAGCGTGTTATGCACTTTGACTAAAATTTCATTCTTTGATTTGTTTGGTTTCACGAAACACACGTTCTTTTCATTCTTCACAAATTCATCAAAAAACCATGACCATATATCATCTCTATCAGGTAACTCTTTTGGTACATCCATAACAGATGTTTCGAGTGACAGAATTTCACGTTGAGGTACATGTGTCCCTCTTATATACTTTGTATCCGGTGCACGGTCACATGAGTTCTTGCGTGACATATGTTTTCTAAGACCGGTTGTCCAGTATGGATCACGTGAATAGTCACGATCACATTTAGGACATTTTCGTTCCATTGATATACACATAGAAAATAATCTTGGAACTTCCAACGAGAGGACCCCTCCTGGGAAATTCTAGTCAAGAAAAATTCAATATGTCATATAACATTCAATATCTGAGAGTTTCTTGAGTTTGGGTCTATCTGGAATTTTGGAACTTCCAACGAGAGGACCCCTCCTGGGAAATTCTAGTCAAGAAAAATTCAATATGACATATAACATTCAATATCTAAAAGTTTGTTGAGTTTGAGTCCGCCGTGATTTTTTGTTTTTTAGGAAAAATTCAATATCGATCACTTCTTCCATGGAGCGCAGCTTGCGCGCATAGTGAACCCTCTGATGAATCGACACGCGAGCTTAGAGAATTTCCTGGGAAGATTAAAAACCTTTTTGTTCGAGGTCCTGACACACTTTTTGTTCTTTGGACCCGACTTGTTGCAACTCTTCATTAATTAATGCCGAGAAATTCTCTGCCAATCTTAGAGCCGAGAAACATAGAGGACGCGGCGACGATCGAAACGACCGCGTGACGCGTGTTCGTGTTGAGCATCTGCGCGTGAATGATGACCAAAGTCAAAAAGCCGATCCAGAAGAGATATGTGTAAAAGTCCATTTATACTAGCCGACAAAAAATCTCACAACCTCCACGTCCCTCTCGGGTACATAGAATCAAGTATATCCTCGATATCCTTTGCCTCGACCATCTGCTGCTTCTGACGCACTTTGTATTCGACGAGTCGAACAGCCTTTGACTGGTAACCCGTGTTGTTCTGTTTGGTCTGTGCGATTCTCAGAGCGTTCGCGATGTGCGCGTCGGTGACGACCGGTCTGTAAATCATAGAGGCTTGGATTCCCATTACAGTAGGTGGAGCATAGTCCTTTAGGTCAGCTCGCGTAAACGAAGCCCTCATCTTCTTCCTCTTTCGCGGTGAACAGTTTGCCTTTCGGCCCGCACCGCTTGGGATCAAGGCGGACGAATCGTGCATAATCGTGGGTGGCGCGTCCCTTCTTAGTCACCACAGCGGACATGCGACACTTCTTCTCGGTAGGTGAGAAAAACACGCACTTATTGCACGACATCATTTAATCTCGAACGATCTGTGTTTTTAAGAGCCATGCCGTCCCTGAAGGCTCCCAGGGGTTTTCACGGGCGCGGGTCCACCTCGGATCCTTGGCGAAGATTCCATTCGATTGTTCATTCGCATCGACCCATATGGGTTCTTTGACTTTTGAGAGAACCTTATTGACGAGTCGGGTCGCGAGACCCTTACGTTTTTCGGCGACGCATAGATCCCCGAGGATCCATCCGTCGTTCCATTTTTGCAGCGTACACAAGGCGAGGACCTTTGATCCTTCGCGCAAGGTGTACAATCGGTCAAAACACTTGGGGTTCCACAGGCTTTCGCCCGGACCAAAGTTTTGACGGATGAGTTCGTCCATGTGTTTTACATGCGTGGAAAGCTTTAATATTTAAGAAAATGCCTTTGTAGAACCGGACTCTTTGCGGCGCTCACGTTTGGCGTCTGCGCTCGCTTTGTTGGCTGCCGCCAGCTCAGGGTTAGCCTTCGCCTTGTTATCCTGCTTCTTCTTCTTCTTCTGAGAATCCGTGAGCTTGTCAGGGATTTTGTCAACCATTACACTTGAAGTACAAATTAATTACCCAGACATAAACGCGGGGTGACTGCCCAGATGAAACTCCAATCCATCCTTCAAAGAACTCGACACGTGCCTCTGGGACCCGTCTGTGAATATGGATATATCGGTACGATGAGCATTTGGTCCGTAGATCCACCCGTGTGTATCCGGCAAGTAGTGCGTGTCTGTTGTCAGTTCCCACTCGAATCGACCATATTCAAGAACGTCCATATAAATCAATGTGTTTGAATCTGTGAGGTATCTGAAAACCTCCCGAGTCGGACGAAACGGCGGCGGGGTCAAAGGAGGCAAGGGTCTCGGCTTGAATCCAAGCGCCCTCCTCGAGTCTATGTCAGCGAATGACGCGATACACTCGAGGAGGTCGTAGGGCATCTCGGACCAGATGAGTTCGTCCATTTACTTGATTATTTAGGGCTCATTGGTTTTAAGGACTTTCTGATGGGCGCGGGCAACACGATGGTTCGATGGTGACCAGGTGCGGCGCGGTAGATAGGTCGGCCGTCGGCTGTGTAACCTATGATGATTTCCATCTTCTGTTTTACATGGGCGGCTGCCTTTAAATCCATGTCGTGATGAGCGCCGCCCATTCCTCACCGCGAAATGTAACGTTCTCTTCACAGTCGTACGTTCCGTGGATAAAGTTCCGCCGGACGTTGTACACGTCATCCTTGTCCTTTACGAAAAAAAACGCCGCCACCTGGGCCACGAGACCCGAATGTATATGATGGTCGCTCCAGCCTATTTCGCGAAGTTCATCGTTGTTTAGCCAGGTGAATATCATTTAATTTAATTCTCAAGAGGTCTTTGGCTCTAAATGGCTCCATGGACTCCGGTCGATGGATCCGGGCATCGTGCGAGCCACATGTTCCAAGTTCTTGAGGTCTTTGAAAAGATACCCTGGAGCCACAAATGGCGCGGAT